>Ga0207667_10000174_pt1 | contig 94515 bp, 127 predicted proteins | sample KBSCornC52_FD_184301 | JGI IMG/M metagenome (GOLD analysis project Ga0207667, IMG submission 184301) | Corn rhizosphere microbial communities from Kellogg Biological Station, Michigan, USA - KBS Corn C5-2 (SPAdes) (version 2) | ecosystem: Host-associated > Plants > Roots > Rhizosphere > Soil ... | reverse complement strand
GCTGGCGACGAGCGGCAGCGAGGAGCCGGGTGGGGAGGGGCCCCGCTGAATTTATTTCAGCGGGGAGGGGCGGCGCGTGCCGCCCCTGATAGAAAAGAAAAAGGCCAGCTCGATAGAGCTGGCGACGAGCGGCAGCGAGGAGCCGGGTGGGGAGGGGCCCCGCTGAATTTATTTCAGCGGGGAGGGGCGGCGCGTGCCGCCCCTGATAGAAAAGAAAAAGGCCAGCTCGATAGAGCTGGCCTTGTGCCGACGGAGGGACTTGAACCCCCACGACCTTGCGATCGCGTGGACCTGAACCACGTGCGTCTGCCAATTCCGCCACGTCGGCGTGTGGGGCTTAGGGACGAATCCCTAAAGGCTCGCGGGGTGTAGCTCACGCCCCGGGGCGGCGGCAAGCAGTTTGTGGAGTCAGCGCGCGCGTTTGCCTTCGGGCAGCGGCGGGGGCAGGGGGGCACTCCCTCCCTGGCGGGGCAGGGGCGGCGGCGCGATGGAAGCCTTGCGGCCCGAGTTCGGAGGCGGCAGGGGGGCCGGACCGGGCGCCGGTCGCGCCGACGGGTGCTGCATCTCGTAGCGATGCCGCTCCTCGAACAGGACGACCTTGATCAGGCTGTCGACGTCGGCGTCCTTGATGACGGGGTCGTTGATGTCGATGGTGGGGTCGAGCAGCTCGATCAGGGCGAGCAGCGCGGTCGTGAGCTGTTGCTGATTCGGGAACGAATCCCGAATGCATACCTCGCGAGCCTCGTCGGTCGATGCTCCCAGCAGCTCCGAGTACATGGACTCGATGGAGAGCAAGATCGGCGTCGTCAGCGAGTCGTGACGCGGGGGAAGGCGATTGATACCGGTCAGCTTGTCCACGACCTTGCGGCGCGCCTCTTCTTCGGCGGGCGGACGCGCGCTCTGAATCAGCGCGTCGACGTCGTCCTCGACGTCGGCCAACGAGTCTTGTGGTGGCTTGGCGGGGGGCGTTGCTGGCGCCGCCGCGGCGGGGCTCGGGCTCGGCTTCGGCGGCGGCACTGATTTGCGCTGCTCTTCCACCTTGGGCGGCTCGACCTTCGCCTCGGCTTTGTCCACGGACGGTCGCGACGAATCCCAGCCGTCGCCGCCGATCAAACCGGCAGGCTTGGCCACCTTCTCGACCAGCACGTTGTTGTAGACGTGCTCGAGCGGGATGAAGCCGACGAGCGTCTTCAGCGGCACGCTCTCCAGCAGCTCCGCTTCACTGAGCGGCTTCTTTTCGCGGCCGAGCTTGAGCGCGTGGCGCACCAGTTTTTGCAGCTCTTTCAGCGGCAAACGGGTCGAAATCGAGTCGAAGGTGATGCCGTCCGTCAGCACCTGCAACGTCAGCAAGTTTTCGCGCAGCGCGTTCTCGAGCAAGAACACGACGCGCGACAAAGCGCGATCCACGTCCGCTTCCGCGTTCAGCGGCGACCAGAACTCGTCCTCGGTCGTGAAGGCCCACAGCTTCTTCGGATCCAGATAACGGACCCGATCGTCAGGCGGCAGCAGCGTCAGCAGCTGCGCGGCGTTGGTGACGCCTTCGTCGAGCGCGAGCTTCAAGTCTTCGGCGGCAGACGTCGTCGACTTCTTGCGCGCGATCTTCTCGTGAACTCCCGCGCCTTCGATCAAGATCTTCGCTCGCAGGTCGGGCGCGCCCTCGAGCCCTTGCATCAGATCTGCGGGCCTGAAATGTCGGAGGAAGTCGTCTGGTGTGCGAAAGCCGCGCTCCAGCGTGTGCACCACCGTCTGCGAAAGAAACCTCTCCGAAGCCGACTTCAGCGAACTCTTGAAATCCGATCCCGTGCCACCATCCGTCTTTGCCATGAGGGGCGCATGGTACGCTGCTTTAAGCCGCGAAATCAGCGGAGAAACGTGGTCGGAGAGCGCTTTCGCCCAGCCCGGCGGCTCCCGCTGCGTTCAGGCGCCTGGGTCGGAAATTTGCGATGCTAGCGGCGCTTGCTACGCTTCTTTGCCGATTTGGCCGCCGCGCGAGCTCGCGGGGGGCCCGTCTTTGCGGCCATCAGGGAGCGGCCACCTAACAGGCGCGCCGAAGCCTCGGCCGCCGCGTCGTCGAGGCGCGCGACGACGTCTGCGGCTTCGCCCTGCCTGAGCGGTATGCCGATGAACAACTGCGTCGTGCCGAGCGCTTCGCCCAAGCGGTTCTGGACGTCGTCCGGGAGCAGCTCCACCACGTTGATGAGAACCGACCCGTCCGAAGCCGCGGCGATCGCCGCTCGATGTGCCCTCCGAGGTGCCATACCCGGTAGCGTTGCGAGCTTCGTGCCACCCCCCGCCCGCGCAAAAATCCCGCGAAATACCGCAAATGGACCGCGCCGCCACGCGTCCAAACTGGGACGTTCTCGAAACGCGAGTTCCAAGTCGAGAATCCGCGCGCCTGCCCGCGGCTTTGATACGCTGGAGGGAGTGACCAGCAGCACCGACCGTCTGCCCAAGGTGTCCGGAGTGGCCGCCGTTTCCCTGGCGGCCATGCAGGTCGACGTGACGACCCATCTTGGCGCGGTCGGTCCGGCGACCTCGACCGGCCTCCCGGGCTTGGACGCGCTGTTGGGTGGCGGCCTGCGCTCCGGAACGCTCTTGGCCTTGTCGGGCCCGGCGGGAAGCGGTCGTACTTCGGTGGCCCTGTCGCTGGCCTATTTGGCGGCGCGCGCCCGCGCCGGGGTCGTGCTGGCCGGCGCCGCCGTCGACCCGACCGAGATCGTCGCGCGCTTGGCCGCGCGCGCGCTGCACCGCGAGTACCCGGAAGCGCGCACCTCGTATGGAGAGATTTGGACCGGACAGGCATGGGCCGACGACGCCAGTCGCAGGCCGATCGCCGACGCCATCGACACCGTGATGAAGAAGGTCGGCTCGCAGCTGCACCTCTTTCGCGGTACCGGGCTGGAGACCACGCAAGCGTTGTCCGAGTGCGTGGCGCAGCAGTGGGCGCGCAGCGAGCGCGTGGTGCTGGTCGTCGACGACGTCGAAGGCTTTCTGGCCATGGGCGACGGCGGCGTAGCCCGCGCCGCGCTCGTCAACACCAGCTTCGAAGCGCGCATGACCCAAGTTGGCTACGAGCTGCGACGCATTGCCGAACAGGGAGCGTGCGTCATCGCGACCGTGCTCTCGGACCACCTGCCGCTGCTCTCGCCCGCCGCCACCCTCGCGGTCGAGCTGGAAGCGCGCCCCGCGCCGGCGGCCGAATCGACCGAACGCCTGCGCAAGCTGGGTGCGCGCACCTTGTTGCTGAAGGTGACCAAGAACCGAGTGGGCAGCACCGGAGAGGTGCCGCTCTCTTTCATACCGGGCGCGGCCACGGTCGAAGAGACGCGGCCGTGACGCGCCGAGGCTGAGCTTGGCCAAGGGGCAGCGCACCGTCCTCCACGCCGACATGGACGCGTTCTACGCCTCCATCGAGCAACGTGAGCACCCCGAGCTGCGCGGGCGACCGGTGATCGTCGGCGGCTCGCAAGCGCGGGGCGTCGTGTCGGCCGCGTCCTACGAAGCCCGCAAGTTCGGTGTCCGTTCGGCGATGCCGGGCTTCGAAGCCAAGCGCTTGTGTCCCGACGGCGTGTTCTTGTCGCCCAACATGGAGCTGTACGCTTCGGTGTCGGCCGACGTGCACCGCGTGTTCGAGCAATTCACGCCCGAGATCGAGCCCCTGGCGCTCGACGAGGCCTTCCTGGACGTCACGGGCTCGCTCTCGTTGTTCGGTGACGCGGCCACGCTCGGCCGCGAGCTGAAGCGGCGCGTGAGCGATGCGACGGCGCTGGTCGTCTCGGTCGGTATCGCCAGCAACAAGCTGGTCGCGAAAATTGCCTGCCGTTTGGGCAAACCGGATGGTTTGCAGGTGGTGCCGCCCGGCCAAGAGCGGGCGACGCTGGCTCCGCTGCCGATCCGCTTCTTGTGGGGAGTGGGCCCGGTGCTGGGCGACAAGCTGATGGCGCTCGGCGTTCGCACCATCGGTGACCTCGCGCAGGCCGAGATCGAGCGAGTGGCTCGCGCTGCGGGTGACCGCGCCCAGTACTTCGTCGAGCTGGCGCAAGGCATCGACGCGCGCGCGGTCGTCGCTGAGCGCGCGCCCAAGTCAATTGGTGAAGAGAGCACGTTCGACCGCAACGTCAGCGATCGCGAGACGGTGGCGCAGGCCATCGTGGCTCACTCCGAGGAGGTGGCGCGGCGGCTGCGTGGCGCCGGCTATTTGGGCGGCACCGTCACGCTCAAGATGAAGCTCGCCAAGGCCCGGCCGCCGCGTGAGGGAACCGGCCGCGTTACCGAGGCGCGCGAGCCCGACTACCCGCTCATCACTCGGCAGCGTCGCATCTCGGCGGCGACCAGCGACGGCCAACTGATCGCGCGCACCGCGCTGGAGCTTTGGGACGAGACCCAGCTCGGCGAGGCCGTGCGATTGATCGGCGTGAGCGTGAGTGGGCTTTTGCCGCGTAGCCAGGAGCAGCTCGAGCTGTTCGCCCCGCGACGTCCCCAGGTGGGGCCCACTCTGGACGCGATTCGGGAACGGTTCGGCAACCGGGTGATCGGCCGAGCCGTCTCCGCGCCGGACAAGGTCTCGCCCTCGTTGCGTCGCAAGTCTGGCGACTAAGAACGGAAAATTCGCTCTGGTTTAACCAGCGAAGGGGTACCGCGACACGAATGCCATAGTAGAAGCAGTCGGGCCGGTTTCTCGGCAAATATCTGAATTTACTCGATAATTGGCGAAGTTGTGGGGCGGGACCGGCGTCGGCGGGAATTCCAGCGTGTTTCCAATTTGCACTCCGAGGCGGTACCGCTGTATGAGCCGCACCCACTATGACACCAAAGTCCGGGTCCTCCTTCGGGAGGGGTAAACCCGGTCTCTGGTCGACTGGTCAAGAAACTTAATCATTCTTGTCACTTAGCCGTCTTTTAAGCGCGCTGCGTCATTGTGGCACGGGCTGTGCTTAAGGGCCGGCGGGCACCTCTGCCCATGTAACTAACCTAGGTTATTTCGGAGGAACTGTAATGAAGAAGCTAACTAGCCTGCTCGCCATGGTCGCGCTCGGCACGACCATCGCCGTGGTGGGTTGCGGCGGCGACGACGACGACGACACCACCTCGACCGCGGGCAAGACCAGCACGGGCGGCAAGGCCGGCAGCAGCACCGGCGGCGCGCCGGACGCGGGCGCCCCGGCTAACGGCGGCAAGAGCGGCGGCGGCACGGCTGGCAAGACCAGCGGCGGCGAGCCCGGCGTTGTCGGCGGCGGCGGTGTCGGCGGCGAGCCGACGGTCGGCGGCGCAGGCGCTGGCGGCGAAGCCGGCGGTGGCGCCGGTGGTGCTGGCGCGGACGCCGGCGGTGCAGCTGGCGGCGGCGCCGGCGGCGCTGGCTGAGCTCGAACTCACCCCAGAAAAAGTCGGCGTGGCAGGTTCGTCCTGCCACGCCGCTTGTTTTTTGTGTGACCGCTGATGAAGACCACGGAGCGGCCTATACTGCGCGTCCCATGCGTCAGGTTGTTTCGTGGCTGGTGTTGCTGTGCGCGGGCTGCAGCGCTGCGCCCGCGGTGGTGTCCCAAAGCTTTCGACCGAGTGAGGTGACGGAGCTGGCTGCGCTCCCCCCGGGCTACGTCGCCGGAGAGCTCGTGCGCGTCGGCTGCTCGACGCTTTCGGGCGCCCGCGCTTTTACGGACGAGTCATTGGGCGCGGTCGACTGCAGCTTCGCGCGTTTGTCGCGCGTGCTTCGCGCCCGGGCGGGCGAGATGTCGGCCCAGGTGCTCGTGGACAAGCGCTGTCGTTCGCGTCCCGGCGAACGCATGCGGCTCGAGTGCTCGGCCACGCTCGCGCGGCCGGGGCAACACGTGAGCTTGGCCGCGAGCTCGGCCGTGCGCGACGTGGGGCCGGCGCCGAGCGCCGAACAAGTGCGCGATCTGGACGAGCCGCGCCCGCAAGATCAAGAGCAAATCCGCGTCGACTTTTGGCCGGCGGCTTCCGCGCCGCGCGCCAAGCGCTTTGTGCCGCGCGACTACACGGCCGTGGACGAGACGGGGCTGCCTTCGGTGGGCCGCCAGGAGCTGGGACAAGTATCGGCCAGCTGCGAGAACTGCGAGCAGAGCGCCCTGCGTCACGCCCTGCGAGTGACCGCCGGGCACGTGGGAGCGGGTGAGGTCGCGTCGGTGCGGTGTTTTGAGGAAGCGGACGGGCGGCGCTGCGTCGCCACGGCCCTTGCACCATGGAGCTCCTGATCGTTCGACACGGCGAGAGCGTGGCCAACGCCGAAGGGCGCATGCAAGGCCAACGTGATTACCCGCTCTCGGCGGTTGGCGACCAGCAGGCGGAGCTGCTGGGCCGTTTTCTGGTCAACTCCGGTTTGCGCTTCGACGCTGCGTACACCTCTCCGTTGACGCGCGCACGCGCGACGGCGCTGGCGTTGACGACCGCGCTCGGTCTGCCCGAGGCCGAGCTGGCCCCCGAGCTGTCGGAGCTTCACGCCGGCAGCCTGCAGGGCCTTACCCGCGCGGAAATCGGCCAAGCTTTTCCCACCTTCTTGCAGCGCGGCCTGACCGAGCTGGGAGATTTTTCGGAGTATGGCGGCGAGAGCTACGACGACGTGCAGCAGCGCATCCGCAGCTTGGTGGGGCGTTGGCACGAGCGGCATCTGAACGACAAGCATCGCATTTTGGCGGTGGCTCACGGGGGCACCAACTTTCACCTGGTGAAGGCGCTGGTGTGCCAGCCGGTGCCACGGGTCATGAGCTTGAAGTTCGGCAACTGCACGGCCACCCTCGTGCGCATGCGCGAACGCCGCGGCCAATACTTGGGTGAAATCGTGTTTCACCTACCGGTCGATCTCTTGGGCGGTAGTGCGGGCGAAGGGCTCGTCGGGGTGTTCTGAGGACGCATGGCCGTGCTGTCGTTTCGCAGCGGGACGCTGGAGCTCAGCGGTCTCACCAAACAAGACAGCGTACCCGCGCCTCTGACTTGGGACGCGCGCAGCGGCGTATTTCGAGCGCCCGGCATGGCCTACGCCGAGGTGGTGTTGGGCTTGCGCAAGCAGCAGCAAGCCTTCGACGACCGAGCTCGCGCGTATCCGGAGCTGACGCAGGGCCTGGTGGTGCGGCGTGAGCCCCGGCCGTTTCAGGTCGAGGCGCTAGCGGCGTGGGAAAAAGCGCGCGGCCGAGGCGTGGTGGTGCTGCCCACCGGCGCCGGCAAGAGCCACGTGGCGGTGATGGCCATCGACGCCCGGCGCCGTGGCGCGCTGGTGGTGGCGCCGACGCTAGACTTGGTGCGGCAGTGGTACGACCTGTTGCGCCGCAGCTTCGCGACCGAAGTCGGCATCGTGGGGGGCGGGTCGCACGACGTCCGCCCTCTCACCGTCACCACCTACGACTCGGCCTGCTTGCACATGGAGCACCTGGGCGCGCGCTTCGGCCTGATCGTCTTCGACGAGTGTCATCACCTGCCGGGGCCGAGCTACGCGCTCGCCGCCGAGCTGTCGCTGGCGCCGTTTCGGCTCGGCCTGACCGCGACGCCCGAGCGCGCGGACGGTATGGATTCGCGGCTCGAAACCTTGATTGGCCCCACGCTGTACCGAAAAGACATCGTCGAGCTGTCCGGTCGCTATTTGGCCGACTACGAGGTGGAGCGCATCGACGTGGAGCTGACCGAAGCCGAACGGCGCGAATACGACGCCGAACGCGCCGTTTACATCGATTTCGTGCGCAGCGCCGGCATTCGCTTCGATCATCCATCCGGCTTCGGGCAGTTCGTGATGCGCTCGGCGCAGTCGGCGGCGGGCCAGCGCGCCATGCGCGCGTACCGTCGGCAACGTGAGCTGGCGCTCGCCTCCAGCGCCAAGCTCGAATACCTCGAGCACCTCCTGAGCCAGCATCGTCAAGAACGCTCGCTCGTCTTCACGCAGGACAACGCCACCGCCTACGCGGTGTCGCGGCGCTTCTTGATCCCGGTCATCACCCACCAAACCAAGGTGAAAGAGCGCAGCGAAATCTTGGAGCGCTTCAAGGCCGGCGAGTACAAGGCCGTGGCCACGTCGAAGGTACTGAACGAAGGGGTCGACGTGCCGGACGCCAGCGTCGCGATCGTGCTTTCCGGGAGCGGCTCGGTGCGAGAGCACGTGCAGCGCTTGGGCCGCGTGTTGCGCCGGCAGGGCGACAAGCGGGCCATTTTGTACGAGCTGGTGTCGTCGCGCACCAACGAGTCCGGTACCTCCGAGCGGCGCCGGGAGCATTCCGCCTACGCAGGAGCCGGCTGATGTTGCCGCTGGAGCTGACACGCGCTCGCAAGCGCGAAGGCAAGTTGACGCTGACACCGCTCTCGGCGGCCGAGCGCGCCCGCGCCGCGGAGGTGGGGGAGGCGCTGCTTGTGGTCACGCGCGCGGGCCTCGGTCGCGACCGCGAAGAGGTGGAAGCCAGTTGGGCGGCGGTGCCGGTCGCGGCCAAGGAGCGAAAGCTGCTGCTCGGGCTCACGCATTTGGTGGAGTCGGGCTCCGAATTTACTTCACCCGTCGGGGTGGAGCCCGAGGCCGTGCGTCGCGTTGTCTTCCGCCGCGCCGCAGAGATGCGAGCCGAGCTGGGGCCGGGAGAATACCTGGACCGCGCCCAGGTGCTCGCGCGGGCCGCGGAAGAATTGGGCATTTCGGCCGAGCAGATCGACGAGGCGCTGTACGCCGACCTGCGCAGCGCGCAGCGGCTGGAGCGCTGCCCGGCGCACAACCCGAGCGCGCTGGTATCGGACTACGAGCTCGTACAGGTGCAGTCGGTGTTGCTGCGTGCGGTGCGCATCGAAGCCGAGGTGCGGGCGGCGCGTCCGGACGCCTACCGAGAGCTATTTCGCAAGCTCAAGTTTCGCCAGTTGCTATTTCGGATCGAGCCGCTCGATGGCGGGGGCTACCGTTTGGAAATCGACGGACCCATGAGCCTGTTCGGGGCGACGACCAAATACGGCCTCGAGCTTGCGCTGTCGCTTCCGTCGCTGATGTCGTGTGGCCGACTGCGGCTTCGGGCCGAGCTGCGCTGGGGCAAACGTCGAGAAAAGCTGAGCTTCGAGCAGAGCTACGAACAAGCGCCCGCCGCCGATCCACACAGCGGGGTGCGTAGCGAGGTCGCAGACCTGCTCGACTCGTTGCAGACGAACGCCGCCTGGCAAACGCGGCTTTCGGACCAGCTGATCGACCTCACCACGGAGGGCGGGGGAGTGCTGGTGCCGGATCTCGAGCTGGTGCCGACGGCGGCGAGGAAAGGAAAGTCGACGCCGGTGCTGGTCGAGCTGCTCGGTTTCTGGAGCCGCGACGCGGTCTTCCGACGCATCGAGGCGGCGCAGCGCGGGTTGTCCGGCGCCCGCATGCTCTTTGCCGTCAGCTCACGCCTGCGCGTGAGCGAAGAACTGCTGGACGGGGTCGAAGCGGCGAGCCTCTACGTCTACAAGGGCAAGATCAACCCTCAGGCACTGCTGCGAAAGGCCGAAGGGCTGCTGGCGCCCTGATTTTTCCGGGTGCCGTCGCCCTGAAAATCGCTATACTGCCGGTAGTTTCAGTCGCGCGGGTCGCTACTGCCCGAGCCTCGGCTCGAGCCTCTCTACGCAGGATGTGCTGACCCATGTTGTTCGACGACGATTTTCTGCTCGAGTCCGATGTCGCTCGTGACCTCTATCATCGCTACGCCGCCGGCCAGCCCATCATCGACTACCACTGCCACCTGCCACCCGAGCACGTGGCCCGCGACCACCGCTTCCGGTCGCTCACCGCCATCTGGCTCGATGGTGATCACTACAAGTGGCGCGCCATGCGCAGCAACGGCGTGGCCGAAGACTATTGTACGGGCCAAAAGACGGACTGGGAAAAGTTCGAAGCCTGGGCCGCCACCGTGCCCAAGACGCTGCGCAACCCGCTCTATCACTGGACGCATCTGGAGCTGAAGTTCCCGTTCGGCATTCGCAAGCTCCTCGGCCCGAGCACCGCCCGCGAAATTTTCGATCGTGGCTCGGCGCTTTTGCAGGAAGCTTCGTTTTCGGCGCGCGGCTTGCTCCGTCAATTCAACGTCCAAGTCGTGTGCACGACCGATGATCCGGCCGACTCGCTCGAGCACCACGCGGCGTACGCGCGCGAAGCGGCGCCCGGCGCCACCCGCATGTACCCCACTTTTCGCCCCGATCGAGCGCTCGACGTGGACCGCCCCGAGCTCTTGAACGGCTGGGTGGAACGGTTGGAAGGCCGCGTGGGCAGCAGCGTCGCGACGTACGACCAGCTGCTGGCCGCGCTCGACTCACGGCATCGCGCCTTCCACGAGCTGGGCGGGCGCCTCTCGGATCACGGCCTCGAGACCGCCTACGCCGACGACTACGACTTGACCGAGGTGCGCGATACTTTCGCCGCCGCTCGCGCTGGCCGCGCCGCAGATGCCGGTCGCACCGCGCGCTTCCGCTCGGCGCTGCTGCACGAGCTTGCGCTGTTGGATCACGCCCGCGGCTGGGTGCAGCAGTTCCATTTGGGCGCGCTGCGCAACAACAACAGCCGCATGCGAAAGACGCTGGGGCCCGACACCGGCTTCGATTCCATCGGTGATTTCGAGCTAGCCCGGCCGCTGGCGCGCTTTCTCGATCGGCTCGATCAGGACAATCGCCTGGCCAAGACCATTCTCTACAACCTGAACCCGCGCGACAACGAGGTGCTGGCCACCATGATCGGGAATTTTCAGGACGGCTCGGTGCCGGGCAAGATGCAATTCGGTAGCGCCTGGTGGTTCCTCGACCAACTCGACGGGATGGAAAAGCAGATCCACGCTCTGTCACAAATGGGTCTGCTCTCGCGCTTCGTCGGCATGTTGACGGATTCCCGAAGCTTCCTTTCGTACTCGCGGCACGAGTATTTCAGGCGTCTGCTCTGCAACATCCTGGGTCAGGACGTGCGACGCGGGCTCTTGCCGGACGACCGTGAGCTTTTGGGCGAAATGGTGACGGACATTTGTTTCCGGAATGCGCGCGGCTACTTCGGGCTCGGCCAATAGCCGAGGACAATTGCCTCAACTTGCTCAACCTGAGACAAGCGCATTTCCGACGTTGTCACTGGCCGCCGATGGCGTAGCCTTGAGTGCAAATGACAGGGCGGCGGATCCTTTTTGCAGACGATGACCCGGGCGTGCAGCGCGCGCTCAAGCGCCTGGCCGAGAAAAACGGGTTCGAGCTCGTTCCGGTCTTGGCCGGCGCTGACGTGTACCAAGCGGCGTTGGCAGAGATGCCCGACTTGATCGTGCTCGACATTCACTTCCCCGACGCGGACGGAAGAGACGTGTTGTCGCGGCTCAAGGCCGACGCGCGTACCAGCGCCATTCCCGTCGTGGTGTGGTCGGGGCGCAACCCGCAATCGGATCGACGAATTGCCTTGGATTTAGGCGCCGAAGACTACGTCGAGAAGCGCGACCCCTCGACGTTGCTGCCGAAAATCGAGCGCGTGCTATTGCGCCTTCGCGACGTTGGCTAGCGTGACGCGCGTTAGCGGTTCGGGGCGCTTGACCTTCTGAGGTGGACGTCGGCGCGTGGGAGGCGCCATCGCAGCAAGGCGCGTGTGGCGAGGCTCGGGCGCGAGCGTCTTGAACGGGACGAGGGTCGGACGCGCGGGCTCGGCCACCGGCGGGCGCGCGGCGCGGGGCGGGTGAGGGCGCGGGGCGGCGGCGACCGGCTCGTAGGTCACGGGGCGCGCCGGCCGAGGCTGCTGGGCAAAGGCTGGCGGTTCCGCGGCTACGAGCGCCGGCGTGGCGGGCTGCTCGACGACGTGAATGGTGCAACCGCTGGCGATACACGCCAAAACTGCGAAAACCGGCAGGCGCATGCTGGTGTTACGCCCGTCGAGGGAAAATCTGCCCCGTCGGACCACTCTTATCGGCGGTGGACGGAGCGCCAAAATTTTTGTTTCGTGCGCCCGCCACCTCGCCCCGGTCCCCCCCGGCCGGTAAAGGCACTCCCCCCACCGCCGTTGGCGGGGTGGCACTTGAATCCGCTCCCGGGTATTCCCGGCCAGCGCGGTCTCGCCCGGCTAGGGGGTGTCCCTAGTCGGCGGCGAATGCGGCGTCCACGTCACAACGCAAGCTGACCGTGATCGTGCTCTTGGCGTCGCCCTTGTGGCGCAAGTTCAACGTCTGCAGCTCGCTGCGCTTCCAGCCCTTGCCGGCCACCTTCCCCGGCCGCGCTTTGGTGCGGAAGTTACAGCGTAGGCTAACGAAGACCTCGGCTTCGCCAACGCCGCACGCTACCTCCATCTGCTCGAAGCCGAAGTCGGCGTCGGCTCCGCGCGCGGTTGGCGGGTAGGTGCAGGTCCACGCTCCCGTTCCCTTGACGGTGCCGCCGAGGGTTTCAGGCGTGGTGGTTTTCATCCACGGCTGCCCGTCCTTTTCACCGGTCACCATCATGACCCAATACGTCGGCACGCCCGCACCGCCCTGCGCCGCAGGCGTCGGCGGCGGTGAAACCGGCACCTGCGCCGACGCGGACGATGACCCGAGCACCAACACACACGCAACCAAGCCCTTCCTGAGCATTCCTAGAGCTTACGTCGCCCGCCGCCGCCCTGCACGCGAGGAACGGCGGCGAGGCCAGAGTGCGGTAGCTCAGGGCAAGACGGCGAAGGCGAGCTTGGGTTCCAGGCCGCCGAACATGAACGGCGAGCCTGCAAGCTCGATCATGGCTCCGCTCGAGCGGCTCAGGCGATAAACCGACGTTTCAGGCAGGTCTTCGCCGATGTAGAGGAAGCGCCCACTGGGATCGATGGCCGCCGAATAGGGAGCCAGCGCGGTGATGGGCGAGCCCGGCACGGCTTCGAGCTTGCCGCTCGTGGCGTCGATCGCGAAGCCGGAGACGTGATTGTTCAGCAGAAAATGGCTCACGTACAGGTACTTGCCTTGCGGGTCGATGGTCAAATTGGGCGCGTTGGGATCGGATTGCACGTCGAGCGTGAACGGAGAGCCTTCAACGAGGGTGAGCGCGCCGCTTCGTGGGTCGAGTGAAAACGCGTTGAGCGCGCCGCCCGAAGTGAAGGCAAAGTCGCCGCTGGCCTTGAACACGATTGCGCCGCCAAAAAGATTGTCGCCCGGCGGGAGCCCGGTGGCCGCAAACGGCGAGCCTTCGAGCTCGCTCAACGTTCCCGAGCTCGAGTCGATCTGGTAGCCGCGAATGCCTTGCTGCGCGCGCTGCGAGACGTACACGTAGTGTCCGCTCGGCTCGGCGGCGATGAAGGCGGGCTGACTGAAATCGGGACCTTCGCCGACCGACAGCGGCTCCCCAACGGCGGTGAGCGCGCCGGAATCGCCATCGATCGCGAACCCGTAGATGGCGGTACCTTGATCGCTGGCCACATAGGCAAAGCGCCCCTGCGGCTCGATCGTCAAGCTCAGCGGGTAGGTGGGCGTCGCGATCGACGAGCTGGGCTCAGCCGGCAAGCTGCCGTCGGCGCCGATGGGGAAGACGTAGACGTGCTTGTCTTCGTCGGCGACGTATACGAACTTTTGAGTCGGGTGGACGGCCAAGCTCGTGGCGTGTCCGCCTGGACGGATTGGGCCGCCGGGCAGCGGCGTAGGAACGCCGTTGCTGTCGAGCGAGCACGACACGATGCCGCCCAAGATGTGCGACACGTAGACGAATTCTCGGCCGGAAATTTCAGTCGCGCCGCCTTCGCCGTTTGCCCCACCGTGCCCGGCGGTACCGCCTTCACTGGGCGCACCGCCTTCGTCGGAGCCGCTTGCGCCGCCGTCGTTGGCAAGCCCTGCCGCGCCGCCATTTCCCGCAGCAGCGTTGCGGCCCGCCTCGCCAGAGCCTCCGCTCGGTAGCCCGGCGTTGCCCGCGTGGCTCGCGCCCGCAGCGCCAGAGCCGCCGTGCGGAGCTCCACCTGGCGATGTGGCCGCTCCGCCGTGTCCGCCGTCGCCGGCCCTGTTGCTACCGTCCGGCGCCGTTTCGTCGTTGCCGTCGCACGCCGCCACCTGCCAGATGGCGACTAGCGCCAACACCATCCCTGAGCGTCTTGCCATGCCGTCTCTACGTTGAGCGCGGCGCGGTGTTTCACGGTTAGCGCCAGCCGCCCTCGATCTTGCCGCGCTTCACGGAGCCTGGGGCGACAGGCGCGCGTCCAGCCAAGCTTGGATGTCACTCATCACGAGCTCCTTGTCGGTGTCGTTCAACAGGTCGTGGTAGTGGCCCTCGTAGAGCTTCAAGGTCTTGTCCTTCGAGCCTGCGCGCTCGTAGAAAAGCTGGCTGCCACTCGGTTTGGTGGCCTTGTCGTGGGTGCCGTGCAGAATCAACAAGGGCAGGGTGATGAGGCCCATCTCATTTTTGAGACGCTCGTCGGCGCGCACCATCTCGGCGACGGTTTGGGTCGGCTGAGTCTCGCCCGCGATCAGAGGATCCGCGTTCATGGCGGCAACGGCCTTGGGGTCGCGAGAAAAGTCTTCGTTCTTCAGCTTCAATACGTGCGCGTGCGGCGCCACGTGAGCCAGGCCCTTCAGCACGGCTAGCGCGAAGTCGGGCGCGGGCACCTGGTGCGCAAAGCTCTCGCAGATCAAACCCTGAAGCTCGGCCTGGTGCTCGAGCGCGTACATGCAGGCGACCACGCCACCCGCGCTGTGCCCGAGCATGAACACCGGCAAGCGCGGCTCCTGAACCTTGGTCCGCGCCACGAAGGTGGCTACGTCGTCGACGTAGTCGGAGAATTTTTCGACGTAGAAGCGCTCGCCCTCCGACTTGCCGCGACCTCGCAGATCGAGCGCGTAGACGGAAAGGCCGTTCTGCACGAGTCGTTCAGCGACCCAGCCGTAGTAGCCGCTATGCGAGTTGAAGCCCGGCACGATGACGACGACGCCGCGTGCCCCGGCATCAGGCCGCCACACTCGAGAGAAGAGCTTGAGGCCGCCTGCACCTTCGAAGATTGCGTCTTTCATGATGTCCTGCTTTCCGGTGATGCTCGCGCACGAGCTTGTGACGATGAGCGTTGTGCGCGCGGTAAGCCACCGTCAACCTACGAACGAGCGAGAAGTAGTTCGCATGCGCCACGAAACATGTCCGTCACGCAGCCGTCGTCGATTGCGGCGCGGTCTTGCATGACGCTGCGTGTTCAGCGGTGTTACAAGCAGTCACATGGACCTCGAGCTTTCTGGGAAAGTTGCCGTCGTTACTGCCGCCAGCAAGGGCATTGGCCTCGCCATCGTCAGAGCGCTCGCGGACGAAGGAGCGACCGTCGTTGCTGGTGCACGCAACATTGCTCCGCTTTCGGGTCTGCCGGGGGTTACGCCGGTCGCGGTCGATCTCGCCACGCCCGCGGGGCCGGCCGAGCTCGTTGCGCGCGCCGTCGAGCTTCATGGCCGGGTCGATGTGCTCGTCAACAACATGGGCGCGGTGAGGCTGCGTTTGAACGGGTTTCTCGCGGTTAGCGACGAGGAGTTCGAGTGGGCGTTGCGGATGAACTTCTTTTCGGCGCTTCGCGCGACGCGTGCCGCCATCACGCAAATGCTGAAGCAGGGCGGCGGCGCTATCGTCAACGTGGCTTCGGTCAACGCGTTCTTCCAACCCGACGGCGGCACCGTCGACTACGGCGCGGCGAAGGCAGCGCTGGTGAATTTGACCAAATCGCTGTCTCAAGAATTCGGACCGCGTGGGATTCGCATCAACGATGTCTCGCCCGGCCCGGTCAGCACCGACTTGTGGCTGGGCGAGCACGGCGTCGCCGAGACCGTCGGCAAAGCCATGGGCGTGGACGCCCAAACCGCGCGCGAGAAGGTGATCGCCGCCATCGGCGGCTTCGCTACCGGTCGCTTTACCACCCCCGAGGAAGTCGCGACGCTGGTGGTGATGTTGGCCTCCGCCCGCACCGCCAACGTGACCGGCGCCAATTACGTCATCGATGGCGGCTTAATCAAAACGCTCTAGTCGCTCTCGACGCGCGCTTCGCGGGATCGCTCGTCGGCGGACCGACAAGACCCGTCGCCAAAGCGAGGTGCAGCGGCATGGCGCTTGATGCTAGATGGACGGGCCCGATTGAGGGCACAACCGCCAGGAACGACCATGTACTACCTCGCCATTCGCCAATTCGCCCGTACGCTTCGGAACCTCGACGCCATTTTGATCAAAGCCGACGACTACGCCGGCTCGCGCGGCTTCGACGTCAACAATTTCATGACGAGCCGCTTGGCCCCCGACATGCTGCCGTTGGTCGTGCAGATCCGCATCGCCTGTGACAACGCCAAGACCGCGGCCGCCGGGCTGAGCGGCAAGGAAGCGCCCAAGCACGAAGACAACGAGGCAACTTTCGAGGAGCTGCATGGCCGCATCGCCAAGTGCCTCGCGTTCCTCGACAGCTTCTCGGAGGCGGACTTCGCCAAGACCACGCCCGACACCAAGGTCAAGCTGATGTACCCCGCCGGCAAGGCGCTCCGCGCCGAAGAGTACCTATTCGGTCGGCAGATTCCGAACTTCTATTTCCACGTCGCCACCGCTTACGACATCTTGCGCGCAGGCGGCGTGCCGATCGGCAAGAGCGACTATCTCGGCGAGCTTGCGTTGATCGACGCGTGAAGCGTGCGTCGCCGGCTCTCCGGGCGACGAACCAAAGTTAGACAGCGCGGCGCGGCCTCGGGAGGGCTGGCCAATGCTTCCAGGCGGCCCCATCTTTGCGCGATGGCGAAGCGGTATCGTTTGGAGCGCCAACAGCTGATTGCTGCGCCGCGCGAGCAGGTGTTCGAGTTCTTTTCCAAAGCCGAAAATTTGGAGAAGCTTACGCCGCCGTTCCTGCGCTTCCGAATCTTGACCTCGCTGCCCATCGAGATGAAGCGGGACCAATTGATCGAGTACCGGATCGGCCTCGGGGGCGTGCCGATGAATTGGCTTACCCGAATCAGCGAGTGGCAGCCTCCGCAGCGTTTCGTGGACGAGCAGCGGCACGGCCCCTACCGCTATTGGCACCACAGCCACGAATTCGAAGAAGCGGACTCCGGTACGTCCATGCGTGACGTCGTCGAGTACGAGTTGCCGCTCGGGCCGCTCGGCCAGCTGGCGCACGCGCTGTTGGTGCAGCGGCTGCTCCAGCGCATCTTCGACTACCGCGAGCAAGCCGTACGTGGCGCGTTTCCGGCGCGCTAGCGGGTTCAGCCAGGCCGACCGCCAGCCTCACGACCTCGAGCGCGCATAGCCTGCGGGCGAGCGCAGCCGCACCATCACCCCTTTGCGGAGCGCAATGCTGGCCGTTCGCTCGCTGCCGCGAGCCGGGTCATGGAATGACTGTCGGGACCCTCGGCCGCGGCGCGATCACGCATCAAGGCGGCCAGGGCGGCTTCGATGCTCTCGAATTCGTTGGCGGGGCCGCCATTGAGCACGGAGCCGGCATACATCATGGCGCGCTCCATCGGCGCCTCGTTCACGCGGTAGCTCAGGTTGATGTACTTGGTCAGGATGCCGTTGCGCAGCTCACGGAAGCGCGGGGCGAGGCGAGGGCTGAGGCGGAATTTCGACAGCTCGAGCACCAGGTCGACTTTCTCGGCGAAGCGGCCCTCGAAGTAGGTTTCGTACTGGCGCGCCCAGACCTCGAGATCCTCCATCGTTTCGAGTTGCCAATCGACGTACGCGATGACGACGTCGTGCAAGCAGCGGTATTGAAAGTTTATCCGTCCGAGCATCTCCCTCGCTCCCGTTGTCAGCGCGCTTCAGTTTGGGGCATCCGCGTCCAGAAGCCAACCCGTTACGCGCCTAACCTCGGCGGACGGCGCTCGCAAGGCCGGGCCGTTGTGGCATACGGCCTCGCCCGGCGGGCGAAAGCTCCCGACGGTCTCGGGCTGGGTCAGGCTCGCGGATTCGCATGGCTTTCATTGGCAGCGCCCTGTCGTTCGGACCCGAGCAAAAGATCGTGCACGGCCAGGACGAGATCTCCAGGCAAGAACGGCTTTGCCAAGAATGCCGCTCCCTCGTCCATCTCGCCCGCCAGAAGCTCGCTGTCGTCGGTATAGCCAGAGACGTACAACACCCTGAGCTCGGGGTGCCGCGCGCGCAGGCGCCGAGCCAGCTCCGCTCCGCCCAGCTCCGGCATGATCAGATCGGTAATGAGCAAATCGATGCGACCGGCGTGCGCATCGGCGAGCTCGAGCGCGTGCCGGCCGTCGCGTCCTTCCAGCACCTCGTACGCGCGGATGCGCAGCAAATCGACGAGCAGCTGTCTCACGGCCGGGTCGTCGTCGCACACCAGGACCGTCTCGAAGCGAATCGGTTGCAGCGGCGCTTCATGCCGCGGCTGGGAGGGCTGGCGAAGCTTGGCGCTGGCAGCAGGCAAGAGCACGGTGAAGCGGGTGCCTTTTCCGAGCTCGCTCACGACGCCGACGCTGCCCTCACTCTGCCGGACGATGCCGTCGACGGTGGAGAGCCCGAGGCCGGTCCCGGCGCCCACTTCCTTGGTCGTGAAAAAGGGCTCGAAAATGTGCGGCAGGACGTCGGGCGTGATCCCGACCCCGGTGTCTTCGATCACGAGCGCGACGTAGTCGCCGGGCACTACCTGCTGCCCCGAGCCTGCCGTCACCTGCACGTCGCGAGTCTCGGCGAGTAGCCGGCCACCTCGGGGCATGGCGTCGCGCGCGTTGAGCGCCAGGTTCAAAATCACCTGTTCGATCTGTCCGGCGTCGGCGAACACCGGACACTTCGCGCCGAGCACGGTCACGAGCTCGATGTCGTCGCCGATGACTCGCGCCAAGAGGTTGCGCATGCTCGCGACCGTGAGGTTGAGGTCGAAGGCTTGAGGCTTGAGCACTTGACGGCGACTGAACGCCAGCAATTGGCGCGTCAAGTCGGCCGAGCGCTTGGCGCTTTCGAGCACCATGCTGGCTTGATGAAGGAGCGGGCTGTCCGGTGGCAGCGCCGCGCGCAACGCCTCGGCGTAGCACATGATGATGAGCAACCGATTGTTGAAGTCATGCGCCACGCCGCCAGCAAGGCGCCCGAGCGACTCGAGCTTCCGCGATTGGCGCAGCTGTGCTTCGAGCTGGCGGCTGGCTTCCGCGGCCAGGTGCTGCTCGTGAATGTCGCTCATGTAAACGAGCAGGTGAGCCGGGCGGCCGTCTGCATCTCGCGCTGCTTCCGCATCGACGCGCGTCCACCTCAGCTGCCCATCCTGCCGGATGCAGCGTCGTTCGGATCTGACGTGGGAAATTTCGCCACGGGCCAGCCGCTCGTGGTCTGCCAGCTCGCGCTTCAAGTCTTCAGGGTGCGTGACCTCGATCCAGCGCTGGTGAGGGTCGGAAGCGAGGATTTCCTCGGGCGTACTGCCCAAAAGCTCGGCGTGGGCGGGGTTCGAAAATTCGTAGCGGCCGGTCTTCAGCGACATCGCCATCATGCCGAGTGGGGCATGCTGCACGGCCAGCCGATAAACCTCGGCCTCTTGTAGCGCTTGTGCGAGCGCGTCGCGCTCTGCGCTCACGCGAGCGAGCTCGGACCGCAATGCTGCGACCGAATCCGCCACCGAGCTTGCTTCGTCAGCCAGCCCGCCGGCGCCCTGGGCTGCCGAAAAAATGGTCATCTCGTCCCGCTTGGAAGACTCGCAACCCCGTTGCATAGTCGTGCGCGGGATTCAACCGTCCCCCGTGGTGGCGGCTGCTGCTGCGCGGAGCGGATGACGACGGTGGTCGTGATCGGATTTAGGAGGAGCATGTCGATGCACATTCATGAAACGTTCGCGGTGGGCGCGTTGGCCTTGGGAGCTTTGTTGCTGACGAGCCATGCCGAGGCCGCGTCGCCTCAGCAACTGCTCGCCCTCGATCCGGCGCTCGGCCAGCTTCCGGAATCGGTCGCGGCGGATGCTCACGGCAACTTTTACGTTTCGATGGGGAGCCAGGTCGCCAAGATCGACGCCAGCTTTGCGGTGTCGACACTCGCCAATTTGCCGCTGCCAGCGGGTGCGTTCGCGACGGGCGTGAAGTTTGCGCCCAATGGTCGGCTGTTCGTTGCGGGCGGCGGTTTCGATCCGGCGCTCGACGCCAGCTACGTGTTCAGCGTCGACGCCAGCACCGGCAGCGTGAGCGTCGTCACGGCGCTCGATCCCGATGGCTTTCCCAACGATATGGCGTTCGAGGACGGTGGCACCACCTACCTCACCGACTCGTTCCTAGGCGTGGTGTGGAAGATAACGCCCGGCGGAGTGGCGTCGATTTGGGCGTCCGATCCGTTGCTGCAAGGCAACCCCGGCGCGCCCGTGTTGGGGCTGCCGTTCGGCGCCAACGGCATCGTCTTCGACAAGGCAAAGCGGAAGCTGTTCGTGGCGAATACCGACTTGGGCGCCGTGCTCCAGATTCGAGTGCGCCCGGACGGCACGCCCGGCGATGTCGAAGTGTTCGCCTCCGGTCCGGAGCTGGTGGGGGCAGATGGGTTGGCGATGGACGTTTCGGGCACGCTCTATGTCGCGGTCAATGCTCAAGATCAACTCGCCACCGTGGACAAGCGCGGGCGCATCGCGGTGATCGCGAGCGGCGGAGTGCTGGACGGGCCTTCCAGCCTGGCGTTCGGTGTCGCCCACTGCGATCGCCACAGCCTATTCATCAGCAATTTTGCGATCAGCAGGGCCAGCGGCGCCAAGCCGGGCACCCCGAACCCCGGCCTTTTATCGCTGCGCGTGAGCACGCCGGGGCTCCCGTTGCCATGACCGCCGCGCCCGTCCGTATCGCAAGCCCGTGATTGTCTCTGCCGCAGCCAACGCGTTGTCAACTTGAAGTAGTCGCAACCAGCAAGCCCATGCCCAACATCCAATTCCTTCGTCCAGACGGCGCCGAGCGCGCCGGCTACCTCGCTCGTCCCAGCGCCAACCCCAGCGGCGTAGGCCTGGTGATCGCTCACGAGCTGTGGGGCGTCGACCAAACGATGCGCGATTTGGCCGAGCGCTGCGCCGCGCTCGGTCACGTGGCGTTCGTTCCCGATTTGTTCCTGGGCAAGTTGCCGAAAGACGTCGGCGAAGGCTTGGGGGTCATGGCGTCGCTCGACATGAACGACACCGTCAACCAAGACTTGGCTGGGGCAACCGCGCTGCTCGTGGCTGAGGGCTTGAAAGTCGGGCTGCTGGGGTTGTGCTTCGGTGGCGCGCTCGCCGTCGCCGCAGCCGCCCGCTTGCCCGAGCTTCGCGCTGCGATTTGCTTCTACGGCGTTCCGGATCTCAGCGTGTTCGATCCTGCGCAAATCCGCGTCCCGTTTTTGGGTCACTTCGCGCGGCGGGACAACTGGTGCACTCCCGAAAAGGTGGACGCCCTCGAGCAGCGCTTGGCCGCCGGCAACGTCGACCGCGAGCTACACCGCTACGACACCGACCACGCCTTCATGAACCCGACCGGCCCCGGCTACCACGCCCCCACCGCCGCCTCCGCCTGGAAGCGCACCGTAGAGTTCATCGACGAGCGGCTGGTCAAGGGCAGCGGCTAGCGCCGCGGGGCGGGCGAGGGAGGTGAGGGTGGCGCAACCGAGCCATGCCACCTCCCGACGAGCTCAGGCGGCTCGCCGCAATGTCAACAGCGCCGACAAGCAGGGCACGATGACGCTGCGTGCTGGTGGGTTCGGCATGGCGTACGCCGCTAGCGCAGCGCGAACGCGGGCCTGGACGAGCGCGGGGTCTCGTTGCAGCGCCCAGCGCACGAAACGGAAGGCGAGCTCTGCATGGCGCTGCTCGTCCGCCGCGATTTGCGTGTAGGCGGCCCGAACGACCGGGTCGCTCGCCGCGTCAGCGGCCTCCAGGGCTTCGAGAGCGGCGGTGGTCTCGCCGATGCAGCCTTCGGCGAGCACGAGATCGACGACCTCTTCGAGCGAGGTCACGGCCAAGCTGCCCTCGATATCCAGCGGCCCCGGCCCGAGCGCGCAGCCCGCGTAGGCACTGGCGAGCTGGAAACAGAGCTTCGTGTGCGCCGTCTCATCGGCGAGCGCGCTCGTGCAAGCCTCTACCAGGTCGGGCGGTGCTCCAAGCGCGAGCAGCTGCAGGTTGAAGCGCGCAAATGCGGCGATCGAAGCGTGTTCCATCTGACCCAGGCGCGACCAGTGTCGAGCCAGCGCTTCTCGTTCGGCGAACGTGAGATGATCGAGGCGAGGTGAGGCGCCGAGCGCGCTCCAGTCGCTCGCCCGCACGAGTGGCGCTACGCGCGGCGCGTGATCGACCAAGAACGGGCGTCCACACACGGCGTCGTTACAAAAGCGATGCCCTACGAGCATGTCGCAAAAGCCGCCTTCGGTGCAGTCGGCGTTGCCCAAGCACTCGTCTTTAGGCGTCAGGCAGGCAAAGGCGTGGTACCCGCAGCCGCCGCCGTCGCCAACCGTCGCGCAAAAATAGCCTGGCGCGCAATCCGCGTCCGTCGAGCAGTCATGCGCGTCGATGCACACTCCGCCGCTCGGTGATTCGGGGTGCCCGCATTCACAAATGGCGCCGCCCCCGCAGTCTTCATCGTGGACGCAACCCGACTCACAGGTTGCCTCGAACCCGTTAGAGTTGCAGTAGCCCAGCTCGAACTGAGAACAGTCCGAACCCGAGCTTCCCGCCGCGCCGAAATCTCCGCAATTGACCGAGCCGTTGGCGCGTGGCTTCGGTTGCGCGTTTTCGCCGCCCGCGCCACCCGACGATGCTCCCGCGCTCGCGTCGCCGGGCGCGCCGCCCTCGCTGACGCCGGCGCAGGCCACCTTCGTCACGCGGTGCGAGTAGCCCTCGCTGCAGGTGACGAGGCCCGTGGACGGGTTGAGCTTGCCTGCGCTGCAACTGGGTGTCGTTTGCGTGGCGCCTCCGGTGCCGGTACCACCAGTTGGCGGTACTACCTTTCCGGTGGTGCCTGCGGTGCCCGTGCCACGCCCCGCCGCTCCGTTCCTCGTGCCGCCGCTGCCGCTGCCGCTGCCGCTGCTGCTGCCCCCGCTGCCGGTGTCGACGCCTTCTCCGTCCCCATTCCCGTGTTGCACGGTGCCGCCGCAAGCGGCCGGTACGGCACCAATAGCGAGAAGCAATGACACCCTCAAAGCCCCGACGTGATTCATCGTCGTCCGCTGAGCAATCAGTATGCCAACACCGCAGAAGGCCGACTTTGGCCGATTTGTGGGGCGAGCGGCTCCTTGGCACACCGCCGATTTGGCACAAGCCCCGCGCCGTTCGACACGGCAGCTCAGGGCAGGGGGCGCGCCGCTTCGAGCCGTACCGCGGTGACTTTGTATTCCGGCGAATCCACGACTCGATCTCGATGGGGGCTGGTGACGCGGTTGAGCTGAGCCTTGAGCGTGTGGAAGGTGGCGAACACCTCGCCGCGACTGACGCGATCCGTGACCTGTAGCGGTAGCGTGGCTTCTCCCCAGCGGCTCACGATCCGCACCGGGGAGCCGTGTGGAAGCCCGAGAGCGGCGGCGTCTTCGGCGCAAACCTCCAACAGATCTTGCGGCCTCAGCTGCCGGTTCGGAGTGTGCATGGTCATGGTGCCGGCGTTGAATTGGTAGAGAGAGCGTCCCGTGATCAGCGTCATCGGGAATTGCTGGTCGGTGCGTTCCGTGGTCGGAACGTAGGGAACGAGGGCGAGCGCAGCTCGGGGCTGCTTGGCAAAGCCGTTGAGGTGCAAGATGGGCGTGCCGGGGTGGTCGTCGGTGGGACAGGGCCACTGCAGCCCGCCGCGCTCGAGCCGGCGATACGAAATGCCGGCGCCTGCCGGCCACACCCGTCGCACCTCTTCCCAAATCTGCTCTGCGCTTTCGAACGCAAATTCTCGCGCGTGGCCCAGGCGAGCCGCAAGGCTGCACACGATTTGCCAGTCGGGACGAGAGTTGCCGATGGGGTCGAGCGCGCGGCGCACGCGTTGCACGCGGCGCTCGGACGTCATGAACGTGCCGTCTTTTTCGAATGACGAGCAGGCCGGCAAGAAGACGTTGGCGGAGGCGCGAGCGGTCGCGGTCATGAACAAATCCTGAACCACGAGCAGCTCGAGCCGCTCGAGCGCCGCTAGCGTGTGGTTCATGTCGGGGTTGGTCAGACCGACGTCGTAGCCGACCGCGATCAGCCCACGCAGCCGGCCGTCGCCAGCGGCGTCGACCATGCGCAGCATGTTGAGCCCGGCATGGGGCGGAAGCTCGGCTCCCCACACCGCCGCGAACTTCGGGGCTGCCGTCGTTAGGTCGGCGTAGCCGGTGAGGTGCGAGGGCTCGCAGCCCATGTGCGCCGCGCCTTGCACGTTGTTCTGGCCGCGCAGGGGGTTCACGCCCGAGCCGGGCTTGCCGAAGTTGCCCGTGAGCAGCGCCAGGTTCACCAGGCACTCCACGCCTTCCGTGCCTTGTGTGTGCTCGGTCACGCCGAGGCCGTGAAAGATCATGGCCGGGCCGGCTTGCGCGTAGGCGCGCGCGGCCGCTCGCACCAGCTCGGGCTCGACGCCGGTCAGGGTGGCCGTGGCTTCAGGCGAAAATGTCGCGATAAACTGCTGAAATGCCGCAAGATCCGTGACTCGCTCCGCGATGAACTCACGGTTCACCAGCCCTTCGTTCACGATCACGTGGGCCAGGGCGTGGAGCAGCGGCACGTTGCTGCCGGCGCGCAGTCGCAGGTGAAAGCGCGCCAGTCGCGCCAGCTCGGTGCGGCGCGGATCGATCACGATCAGCTCGGCGCCGTGGCGGGCGGCCTGCTTGATGCGGGCGCCCACGATCGGATGACTTTCGGTGGGGTTCGCGCCGCACACCAGCATCAGTCGGGTGCGCTCGATGTCGGCGTAGGAGTTGGTGGCCGCGCCCGTTCCGAGCATCGTGCTCATGGCGGCCGCGGTGGGGCCGTGGCAAACGCGCGCGCAACAGTCCACGTTGTTGGTGCCGAGCGCGAGCCGCGCGAGCTTCTGCGTGACGTAGTTGTCCTCGTTCGTGGCGCGCGCCGAGCCGAGCACCCCGACGCTGTCCGGGCCGTGCTCCTGACGCAGCCGCAGCAGCTCTTGCGCCACGAAGTCGAGCGCTTCGTCCCAGGTGACGCGCCGCCAGCCCCGCGCGTCGCGCAGCATCGGCTCGGTGATGCGCTCACGGTCGTGTACGAACTCGAAAGCGTAGCGCCCCTTGACGCACAGATGACCCTTGTTGACCGGCGAATCCAGGGCCGGTGTGCTGGATACCAGCTGGCCGTCGCGCGCTCCGACGTCCATTTCGCAGCCCGTGCCGCAGTAGGGGCAGGTGGTGCGAGTGACGTGCGTCGCGGCGCCCAGGCGCAACCGCGTCTTGTCGACGATGGCTCCGGTCGGGCAGGTGTCTGCACACGCGCCGCAGCTAACGCACGAGCTGTCGAGCAAGCGCTGGCCGTGATCGAGCACCACGCGTAGCTCGGCTCCGCGGCCTTCGGTGTGCCACACGAACTGTCCCTGCACGTCGGCGCAGATGCGCACGCAGCGCAGACAAGCCACGCAGCGGGACATGTCGACGCTGAGATACGGGTGCGAGTCGTCCTTGAGCGTGGCGTCGTCCGGCGGGCGTTGCGCGAGCATTCGTTCGTGCAGCGCGCGGTGCTGGTCCAGCGCAGGGCTCCGCGTGCGCACCACCATGCCGGCGGAAACGGGCGTGGTGCACGACGTGACGGGGTGCGTGACGCCTGCCAGCTCCACGGTGCACAACCGACAGACCCCAGCCGGCGCAAGCCGCCGGTCGTCGCACTGGTGCGGAACCTCTACGCCAGCGTCCTCGAGCGCGTGGAGCAGACTCGTGCCCGCCTCCACGTCGAGCGAGCGTCCGTCGACCTGAATCGTGATCATGGGCACGCTCGCTACGTGGGGCGCCGTCGTTCGCGGGTTAGAGCAGGATATCGTGATCTTTGAAGAACTTCTTCACCGAGGAGGCGAGGTGACGCGCGGAGCTCGCGGTGGCCTCGCTCACCCGTTCCGCGTCCTGCGTGAGCTTTTGCTCGAGCTAGCTCAGCTCCTTCTCGAGCGCTTGCCAGTGCTTGCGCGCGTCCATCGACAGCAGGTGGGCCTGCACGCGCGCTTCGTCACGCAACATCGTCAGGTCATTCAAAATCTCGCTTTTGGTCGCCATCGACTACCTCCAGGACGGCGGCCTTGCAGACGGTATGCCAGGCGGCGCAAACACCAGGATGTCGGGGTTTAAGTTGCCGGTACGCGCAACGCCTGCGCAGCGCATGCGCGGCGGCGCAGGGCTTGCGCGATGGGAGCGCGAAACCGATGCTTTCGTTAGCGAGTGTCCCCACCTTCCAGGCCCCGCGATGACCCCGAAATTTGGTTTCCTGGGGACGGAATTGAACGGCCGAGACGAGGCGTTTCAATCCCGGAGCCGAGGCGCGCGGCGAGCGGGAATTTGGCTGCGAAGCGCGTTAGGGCGAAGGCGGTGTAGCGCATGTGTATTAGGTGGCGCACGCCGCGCCGCCGCTGGCTGGCGTTGCCGCCGCTGGGCGCGGGGCATAGGCTGCGGGCCATGGCGGCGCCGCTGGTTGGCCACCCCAATCCTCAGGATACCGAGCAGTCCTCCGTGACGGAGCGCCAGCGGAAGGCCCGCCTGAGCCTCCTGGAGCACTTGCTCGAAGGCCAGCCGCCCATCACCGACGAGGAGCGCGAAGCCGTCCTGGAGGAAATGAACGGTGGGCCCGGTCTTGCTATGCTTCCCGGAGTGGCCCAGCCGATCCCTCTCGACGATGCGCTCAAGGCGCTCAAGCGCGACCCGGCGCACCCAGTGATCGTGAAGGTTGACGACGAGCTTACGGTCGAGGTTCGTGCCGTGGTGTCTGGCCCAGCTCTAAAGAGGTCAGCGGCCGACGTCTTTCGTGAAGTGGGCCCCTGGGAAGGCGAGACCAGCCAAGAGCTGGACGCGCTCTTTGACGACGTTCGTCAGCGGTCGAATCGACCGGTCCGCGGTCGGCCGTGAAGTACGTGCTCGACACGAGTATCGTTGCCCGCCCGCTCAGGGGCGACGAGCGCGTCCTGGCCCATCTCGACGTCGACCCCAGCGACGTCGGCATTCCGCTGTTAACGAGAACGTACCGTTATTGAACCGGTCTGCGCGGAGCCGGACAAGCTAGCCCATGCGCCGTGGACTGGGCTTCGGCTGTTCTTCGCGTTTTTAGTGTCCCGGGACGGAATTGAACCGCCGACACGAGGATTTTCAATCCCGGAGCCAAGGGGACCTTCGGAGGGAAATTCGGCTCGAAGGGCGAAGCGGACGGGGTCCGAGTAGCGGATACGTAGCAGATCGAATCCGGTTTCACCCGGCTGCGTGTGGCTTGTGCTGGCCGCAGCGTGGCCCGAAGCTGATACCGGCCCGGCGTCGCGGTTGGTCTTCAGCGAAGGTTCGCTCTCCTCCAGCTGCCCCGGCGACCGGGAGTCTGAACAAGGGCGTACGCAGCGGGAAGCGCTCGACGCCCTCTGAGCGCAGTCGGTCTTGATTTTGTGGGGTCGCGAGGGCAAAGGAAGATGGCGATGGACCCTAGGCGGGGGCGTCGCGGTCACGCATCAGCGAGAGGGCCCAACGACATGGCAACCATCCGACTCGACGACCTCTACTGCATGGTCGCGAACATTTACGGTGAACAGAACGCTTTGCGACCGGTTTCTGCGACGTTGGCGCATTTCGTTGAGGTCTGCGGCATGTTGACCATTCACGATCGCAAGAAGCGCGACGTGATTGAGGTCGAGGACGCGCTCTGTAAGGCCCTCGGTTGGTACTTTCCACTACTCGCCAAGCTAAACGTTAGGAGCGTCGAAGAGATCATATACCGGAAGTATCCCTATGCATGCCCGTACTGCCGCCTCAAACCGCACCGGGACATGGAATGCAAGACGGTGCGAGGTACTGCAACAACTGTGAACCATGACGCCTTGCGCTCGATGTACGAGAACAACAAGGCGGTACGACCGAGGGGGCTGGACGAGTGGCAAAACATGTTTCAGGAAATCTATCCGCGTTCCGCGGACGACAAGGGGCGCAGTACGCTTGGCCTGTTCGAAGAACTCGGAGAGCTAGCGGAGGCAGTGCGCGTCTTCGAGCGATACCCGAAGTACTTTGCAGGAGAAGCAGCTGATACATTCTCTTACCTGATGGGCATTGCGAACGAGTATTCGGTCCGAAAAGCCCAGGAAAGTGGGTACGAATTCTCTCTGGAAAAGGAGTTCCTCAAGAGATATCCCGGGCTTTGCGTGCAATGCGGCTATCGCGTCTGCATTTGTCCCGCGATCCCGAGAGCCACCGTCGGTCGCATGAGCAAGGAGTTGGACATCAGCTTTGGTGAGAATCTCTTCAGCGAAAGTCACGATAATTTCGCTGCTCGAGGCAGGGCCGCCTCCGCAGCGGTCGTCGACATGCTTGGCGGCTATGGGAAGCTCGCCGAGAAGTTTCCGATCGATCGTGGTGACGCGAACCGCGCGCTCGTGCTGTTGTTTCTGAAGCTAGCGCGTGCGGTGGAAAAGAGTCGGCCGCAATTGGCTGAGCAGCTCCACGCAGCGGCAATTGAAGTTGGGACTGCGGTAACTGAAGCGGGTAGCCCCGGCAAAGACCAAGGGCTGGATGCCCTCGGCGATCTACTAGATGTGTTGCGAACAACTTTGCGGGATCTAGATCCGGCCGAAGCGTCGTCGCTCAATGATGACCCTAGTTCGCTGCTGTCGGAGCTCGGAAAGTCCCTGTCGAAACTGCGCGTACTCTTCGTCTATGCGTCCCCCACGGGCGCGTTACCTCTGAGGGTAGCGAACGAGTTGCGCGCCATAAGAGAGTCGATTGCCTCGTCGGGACGGCAGGGGGAGATTGAGCTCGATGATTTGCCCGCTGCACGAGTCGACGACCTGCGACGTCGCCTCCTTTCCGCACAGTATGAGATCATCCACTTCGCCGGGCACGGGAGCGCCGCCGGAATTGTCTTGGAGAACGAGTTGGGTTCGGCGCTTGAGGTTCCGATCCAAGCGTTGAGCGAATACCTCGGAAAGCATGGCGCACTGAAGTGTCTTATCTTGAACGCGTGCGACTCGCTCAGTCACGTTCCCGACGCGATCGCAGCGGTCACCATAGGAATGGAAGCCGCCGTCGACGACGACGCGGCGGTTGAATTTGCACGTGGCTTCTACGACGCCCTCAGTCGAGGTAAAGCGGTGGCGAGCGCCATTGAAGAAGGGAAGAGCGCTGCTGTGCTCAAGGGGCTCCCGGCCCCACCACTCAAGGTGCTCATGAAGAACACGTGAGCCGCTGCGCACGTGGCACATTCAAGCGGCCCGCAGTTGCGCGTGCCAGCGGCCATATTCTCGCCGAAATGGCAACGGTATCGTGTGCTTCGAAACCAGCACACGATGGAACCCTGGCGATGCACATGGTAGCGCTGCCGTGTGAGCTACACGATTCGCTCTCTCAGTTTTGCGCGGTACCGTGGATTCCGTGACCCGCAGCAGCACTCGCTTTCGCGCTTGAACCTTCTGTATGGAGAGAACAATTCTGGAAAGACGGCGCTAACTCGACTGCCGGCAATTCTCGCCAGGAGTCGAATGCCGAGTCGTCCAGGCTTAGACTGGGAGGCCCCGCTGTTTAACGGCGGCGCCTTCCGCGAAATCCAGTGGCGAGGCCCGCTCGCTTCCGAGCTGGATCGAGACTTGGTTCTCGGGCTTCAGCTGGATGACGGCGCTCGTTGGTCCTGGACGTTTCGATGGCAGGACATGAAGGGTATCGCCGTTGTTCAGCGGCTCGAAGTTGCACAGGGGACACGGCAAATTGCCTTTGAACTAGAGGATCTAGGCGGAGGCAGCTACCCCAGGGACGCGACGTATCGCGCCGCCAGCACGCCGCTTCGCCTGGGATTTGATGGCCTCGTTCCGAGACCCGGCGTTGATCCACTAATCGACCATTGCCGAGATAATCTGATCTCAGCTCTCGAAAGCGTGCGATGGCTGCAGGCGATGCGCAAGGGCCCGGGACGAGCTGGTACGGCGCGTGGGGGATACGGCGCAATCGATGGCGATGGTGAAGCTACGTCGGCGATGCTTCTTGCCGACGCCTCGCTACGTCGAGCGGTGTCTGATTGGTTTTTCAACCACGCGCGGTGCACGGTTGAGGTCGAGTCGCTGGGTCCGGACCGCGAGCGCCTCGTTCTCCAGCCGACCGATCTGTCTGCATACGCGGTTCCCTTTCCCGATGCGGGCGAGGGCCTTCAACATGTCTTTCCGCTGGTCGTCGCGATTGAACACCTACGGCGTGAGGGGGGGCTGCTGTGCGTGGAGGAACCTGAGAGTCACCTCCACCCGCGGTTGCAGCGTGCGCTTGCGCAGCTACTTGCCGACGCGCTCGCCGTGCAGCCGAAGGCTACCGTGGTCCTCGAGACGCATTCCGAGTTGCTGCTCCTGGCAGCACTTCAAGCTGCGGTCGGGCCCCTCGCTGGCGCGGTCCGCGTCGACTGGGTGGAAGTCGGCCGCGATGGCGCTGGCGTCATCGTAAACGTACCGCTTGATGACATGGGGCGTCCCACGTCGCCTGTGCTTGAGCAGGCATTCGATACGATGGGGACTATGCGGCGCGAACTGATCCAACTTCGTAGGAACGGACAGGAGCCGTCTAATGGAGGTTGAGCTTTCCGGAGGCTTGCTTGCCAATCGACACGCAGAGTTCGTGGTAATTCTGGCCCTCTGTGCCTTCGGCTTTACTGAGCGTCACCGCGTTGTTCCCGACGATCGAGCCCTCTGGGAACAGTGGCTGTTTGCCCTGCCTCCGATCCTCGCCGACGAGGTTCGGAGCGGGTGGGACGAAAGCGAAAGGAGGATTGCCGAAGGGAGGGCAAGCGAGCGCGTGGTCGTTCGCCCGGGCGAACGGGCCGAATACTTCAAGACTCACATCGAGATGGCGCCTCGCGAAGCGCTGGCGCTCCTCGGACGCCCATTCCGTGTCATCCTCGAGAACGGCCGAAACGACCGTGCTTTCATCCTGGCTTTTGCTGATCGCGCGACGCGAAAAGAAGTGCTGAAGGCCGAGGCGTCGGGATGGCTCGTTTTCGAGACTGGCGGGGGAATCGGGGAGGTAGCCGTTCGACTCGAAGCGGCGGTCGGCGCGGGTGAAGCGGACATATTCAGGACCATGTACTTGACGGACAGCGATGCGCGAATCTCTGGCGTCTGGTCCCATGACGCGAGCCGTGTCCGAAAGAGCCTAAGGGCATTGGCCGCCCGACTGCTGCGGTCCGAGGGGCATTTCGGTCGGGTCCTGGGGCGGCGGGCTGCTGAAAACTACGCGCCTCCCGGCGCCGTGCTCGCCTGGGCAAGCAGCCGCGTGGGTAGTGAGGCGTGGCGTTTGATCCGAGGGGCGCGATCGCCGGTCGAGCGACCGCGCTTGGCCTTGGGAACGGGCAACCCCGGATCGCCTCGACGGCGATTGCTAGCCGCGGTAGCGCTTTGCGAGCTTGCGCCAGAAATTCGGGGGTTCCTCGACATGAAGGAGGGGCTAGGGCAAGACGCGGCTAGGACCGACGGCAGCATCTGGGGTCAACTCGATACCTACCAGCAAGCCGTCCTCCGAAACGGATTCGGTAGCAGTTTTTCAGCGGAATTTTACGAACAGCAGCAGGACCTCCTTGATGAGACCAACGAGGTCGTCGGGTTTCTCGCCAAGTTACTGGAGCGGGTGTGAATGGCACAATCGAACCTAAAAGCGCCCATCGTCGTCCGACTCCCCGTGCTCCTCGAGGATCTGCACACCGGCGCGCTTTCGATTCCGCCCTTTCAACGTGACTTTGAGTGGACCGGCGATCAGCGGCTCGCGCTTTGCGGATCCATTCGTTTCGGTCTGCCGACGGGTAGCTTGATGGTCTGGCGCACGAGCCACGTTCTCGCGCAAGAGAACCCGATCGGCCCTTATCGGCTAGCACCGTCGACGGCCAAGGCTCCTGAGTATCTTCTTGACGGTCGACAGCGAATGACGACCCTCTACGCGGCGTTGGCCGCGGGGTTCTGGACGCAGGACGGGGAGCAACCTCCATCAGTGTCGGGCCTAGTCGCGCGGGATGGCACGCCCTGGGCCATTATGTATGACCTCGACAAGGAGGATTTTGTCTTCGATTCTCCAACGGGGGAACAGGACACGTACCTGTTTCCGACAGAAGGAACGCCGCCGCTGCTCCCGCTCTCCGTGTTGCTGGACGACACTGCGTACGATGAGTGGCGCGCGCAGGCCTCCCTCTCGCGCGAGCAAACAAACAGAGCACGCGCGCTTCGTTCAGCGTTTGTGGACTACTTGATCCCCGTCGTACCGCTCGTCACCGACGACATCAGCGTAGTCACGCTGACATTCAAGCGCGTCAACAGTGGCGGGACTCCCATGGGGGATGCGGACATGACCCGCGCGTTGGCCTGGAGCGTGGACTTTGATCTGCGTGATCACCTAGAGGCTGTGCGGGAAGAGCTCAAGCCGCGTGGATGGGGTGCCGTGGAGGACGACGCGCTGCTGAAGGTCATCGCCGCCGTGTCAGGGCTAGATCCGACGGACTTCGACCCCGAGGGTCTCGCAAAGCGCATCAAGTCCGAGCCTCTCCTGGTGCGTAAGGCCGGAAACAGGGTTGCTGCTGCCTGCGATCTGCTTAGCAGCTACCTGGGGATCGTTGGGCCCGGTGCGCTTCCGTACACGCAGATCCTCGTTTCGCTTGCGCGCGCCGTCGACGCCACAGACGGCGACCTTACGGCCCAACAGGAGGCCGAGCTTGGGGCATGGGCGGCTGAGGTTTGTATTGACGAGCGCTTCGGTGGCGCACCATCCCACATGGTACGGGCCTACTGGCGGGGCTTGACTCAACGCCTAGGCTTTCACGTGGAACCCACGACAACGCGAGAGCCTAGGACCCGCAAAGCCAAGGAGTGCTGGGTGTTCTCGATGGCGTGGGCGCGAAGCCGAGGTACTGCACTGGTGCTGGCCGCGCAAACGCCCCGCAGCGGGACAGGCGATGTGATGGATGACGCCCCCCGACTTGTTTCGTTCGGCACGGAGAACCTCGGAATTCTTGTCGCCGAGAGGTCGGAAAATCTGCCAAGTTGGGCTGCGCAACGTCTCAAACGAAAAGGTCTGAGCGCCGCGCTACGATCGCCCGCTAATCGGGTGATCTGCCCCCCGGAAGAGCTGCCACGGCTCCGAGAGGCGATCTTCAGTCCTGACTGTTCTCTCGAAATTCTTCAAAGCCATCTCATTGATGCATCCGCGCATCAGGCCTTGGTCGCCGAGGATCTGACGGCGTTCTTTGAGTGCCGGCGCACGGCGATCATTACTGCCGAGAAGCAGTGGGTGGATGACCACGGCGGGCATATTGAGATCGTTCGCGAACAACGAGGGTACGCTGACGATTGACACGGGGCCGTATCTGCCCTGCTCTCAAGCGTGAGGCTGCGTGGGTGCGCTGCCTTGCCCGCATAGCTCGCGCGAGATACTCAACGCCCAGTGACTACCGACGAACCAGGCTTTGATGCGGCGACGGTCCAAGCCGGCCTGCACGATTGGCTGATATGCAGCCGCTTCGCACAGTAAGGAGATGCAATCGATGTTGCCATGCAGCACATCGAACTCCACGCCATCCAAAAAACACCGCCGGACACGAACCTTTGCCATTCAAAATTGAGGGACCGTGTCTCGATGACCCGTGTCGCGCCGCGGGTGTTGCGTTTGCACGGCTGGAGGTCACGCTCTACCCGAGCGACATCGCGCAGGTCATGCCCGACGGTTTCTAGCCTGAGTACCGCCCGCGGACGCGATTCCTGACGGCGACCGCTGCGCAGAAGCTGCTCGCCGAGCTACCGGCGGACCGATCTGCTTGCGTGCCTTCGTCCTGGCGACCGGTGCGCGCTGGAGCGAGGCGGTGGCGGCACGCTTCGAGGACGTTGATCAGCCCCGCGGTCTGGTTTTCCTTCGGGGGACCAAAACCGAGTCTGCTCGCCGCGTTGTGCCGATGGTGGGCGCCGCGGTCCCGCTGCTCGACCATGCCCCCCGGTACGCCCAGGGCAAGAATGGTTTGCTTTTCACCCCCTGGGGGAGCGTGCGGCGCGATCTGGCCGTCGCCTGCAAGCGCGCTGGCATCGACCCGGTGACCCCCAACGACCTCAGGCGAACCACCGCGACCTGGCTCCGCCAGCGCGACGTAGAGCCCCATCTGATCGGCGCGGTGCTGGGCCACCGCGATTCGCGAATGGTGGAGCGCGTCTACGGCCGGATGCCAGCGGCCTCGCTCAAGCTTTCGCTGGAAAAGACGCTCGGCGAACCCGCCGAGCGCTGTAGCGCATCTGCAGCAAACGAGGGTGAATCCGAGCGACGCGAGAGACAGATGAGACCGTCGGAAGTCGCGTTTTCTACGGAGTTTCTGGTGTCCCGGGACGGAATTGAACCGCCGACACGAGGATTTTCAATCCGCCTTTCAGCATCGCTAAGCGGCCCGTTTCTTCCGGCGTTTCGCGCTCGGAGCGGTCGCGGAGCCCGCGACTTGTACCTGCTTTGTACGATTGAGCCTGCGGGCCAGGACTTTGCCCAGCTCGGTCGGCGAGATTTGAGCGTAGGTCCGCTCAGCCTGGCGGCCGTCGGCGTGACCCAGCATCTTTGCGATGTCGCCCGGGCTAACGCCGCCAGCGCGCAGCAGGTGGCCGTGGGTGCGGCGCAGGTCGCGTGGCGTCACCTTGGTCACGCCAGCGCGGCGGCACGCCACCTCGAGGTCGCGGCGGACGTTGCCCCAGGGGCGGAATGGCATGGCGTCGGCGACGACGGCGGCCAGCTGCGCCAGCGGCTTAAGGATCGGCACCGTGCGGTCGCGGTGGGAGGTCTTGGAGCCGCGGACCCGGACCGTGCCGGCCCGCAGGTTGACGTCGCCGCGCTTGGCGCGCTCGACCGAGGCCCAGTCGGCACCGGTCAGGACGATGAACGCCACGACCACCTTGCGCTCGTAGGGCAGCTTCTCGAGCGCCAGGAGCTGCTCGACCTCGAAGTGCTTGAGGTGCGCGGTGCCCGGCTTCGAGACCCCGTCGACCACTGGCATGACCTCGTCCAGGGCGTATGGGTATTTCCGGTGACGTCGCGCCAGCTTCAACGCGCCGCGGAGCGTCGACAGCTCCTTGTGAATAGTCGTGTCCTTCGCCTGCTCGGCCCGACGCACCGAGACGTAGCGGTCGAGCTCCGCCGCGTCGATGCTGGCCAGCGGCGTGTCCTGGTCCAGTACGCGAGCCAGATGGGCGATGTGCACGTCGTACATGCTCAGCGTTCCCTCCGCGCGCTTGTGCTCGCGCTTGTGCTCGACGAGGGCAAGGAGCTGTTGGCCGAGCGTCGTCCCGTCCGCGGCTCGATAGGTCGGATCCGCTGCTCGACGTTGGACGTTTTGGACGAACAGCTCTGCCGCCGTTCGGTCCGTGTGGCCAGTCGAACGACGCTCACCTTGGAACTGGAACCAGAACGTGCCTCTTTTTCCGCGACGATAGAGCTTTGCCATGGGCCGACCGTATTCCGCTCGCGCCAGCGCTTGAAAGCCTCCGGAGAAACCCGAACGATCCCGCGACGAACGAGGCGCGGCATTTCCTTCATGATCTCGTAGGCCGCCGACCGGCTGATGCCGAGCTCGCGGGCGATGTCGGAGGCTTTGAGGTGGCTCAAGGACCAACCTCGACGAGGCGAGCCAGGTGTTCGAGCGACTCGGTTGAGCAAACGAACCACTCACCGTGCGCGTGGAATTCTTGGAGCCCTGCGTGAAAGAACTTCTCGTCGTTCGGGTTGGGTGAAAGGACGGCGCTCAGCAGCAGCTCTTGCGGGCTCGACGTCTGTAGGGCGCCGAACCGTTGCCGGATGGACTTCGACGCGCGGCCGATCTTCATCAGCAAGCCGCCGCAGGTGATCAGGTAGACGCCCGGGCCATCCACCTTGGTCAGGTTTGACAGGCGGTCGAACATGCGAGCCGCAGCGACGCGCGCCTCGAACTCGTCCTTGGTGCCCAGCGACACCTCGCGCTGTTTGCCGTTCATGCGGTAGCGTGCGTTCCACGTGCCGCCAGGTGTCTGCCGCAGGCTCGGCCGCGACACGCGAGGCTGAGCTACGCGGTGCACGTGGGCAAGCGCCACGTCCGATTCGAGGAAGAGGACGCGACGCCCGATCTTTTTCGGCGTCAAGGCCGGGCGCACGTGGGCGTCGAAAGCCGCGAGGGAAACGCGGCAACGGGCTGCGGCTTCGGCTTTCGTGAGGAGTTTCATTGTGGGAACGCCTGTCGATAGCTGGAGATCAGGTCAGTGATGAAACCGAGCATCGTCTCGTCAGGCCTAAACCACTCGCCGCGGATGTGATGGGCCGCGAAGAGCTGGTGCAGAAAGCGCTCAGCGTCGGCGCCACCAGGGATCGCACCGATCAACCGAAGCGCTTCGTGCGACCCCGTTTGCAGTCCACTTAGGCGCGCGCGCACATTGGTGGCGATGCCGATCTTGATCGGGCCGCCTTCGCCGGCCTGGATGAAGTACGTGAAGCGCTTGCTTTCCTCTGCGTTGGCGCAGATGTGCCATATCGCTTGCAGCGTTCCGACAACTGGCGCGCGCCTCTCGTAGACTTCCAGAAGACGGACCTGCGAATCAACGCGCTTGTCGACGTCTTCGGGGTGACCATCAGTTGCGCCGGCGATGCTGCGACGCGCGAGATCGGCGCAGAGCTTCACGGAAACCACCTACCCGCTTCCCAAGCCAACGCGATGGTTTGCGGATCCATCGGCAGCCCGGTCAGGTCGTACACTGGGCCGCCGACCACCTGAACCATGTGGGTAGCCTCCAGCCGCATACCGTCGGAGATGCGCGGCCCAACCATCACCAGCTCGCGGCACTGCTCGACCAGAACGAGGTCACACTCGAGCCCACGCGCGCGGTTTTCGTTGGTCTCTTCCAGCTCGCCGGTGAGCACGATCCACGAGCACTCGGGCGCGACGTTGAAGTGAACGGCCAGGAAGGCGGCCCACTTGGCGGCGCTCTTGCGGTTCGCTTCGATGCCTTCGCGCGTCGGCGCGTTGAGCGGGTGGGCGAGATAGATGGGGCGACGGTTCAAGCGCTGACCCCTTCCAGCTGCCGAGCGGCGGCGTCGAGGCGCAGCGCGAGGTGCCCGAGTGCGGTCAAGGGCATCTCGATGTCGCCGCAGCATTCGTCGGAGCACTCAGGCTCGGGTTTTCCACAATCCACGCAGTTGCCAGTAACGACGAGTCCGCGCGCTTCTAGCCGGTCGGCTATCTCCAAGTCGCAAGCGTCGCTGGTGAGCCAGTGGCGCTCTTCGTTGGTCAAGCCCCTCACGGCTCCACCACGGCGCCCATCGCGCGATTGTAGTAGCCGACGCGCAGCGCTTCCCCGCGCATCGGCCACGAACAGCTAACCCCAGCAAAACCTCGGAAAGCCGCCTGCGGCATCGCCACGCCCTGCGGTAGGCACGTGCCCCAAGTCTTGCGCAGCACCTTGTCGGCGAGATCGACCTGAACGGCGATGTTCCCCGGCGCGTTGTCCCAAAGCTCTTCGACGAAGCGCAGGCGGTGGACCTGGAAGGCCGAGCGAGCCTTGCCGTGATCGCACATGGCCGGCAGGCAGCGACCCGCCGTTACCTCGGTGTCGTAGTGGCTCTCTGCCCCGCCGATGGCGACGAGCAACGCGGCCCATTGCCTGGGCGGCAATGGCGCCCGCTCAGACACGCGCGCAATCTCCTGCGCAAAGGCTTCCAGATTGGCGGCGTGCTGCTCCGCGCGCTCGGGTGTCTTGTCGTGCTTGCTGACCGGGATGCGGTCGAGCGCGGCACGCACGCGCGAAACCTGAATGGGGGGGGTGGCCTCGCTGGCGAGCGCCGCCGTCGTGACCAAGAGAACCAGACCCGTCAGCGCTTTCTTGACCATCGGAACATCACCTCGAGGAACAGAAGGAAACCGAAGAGGGCCCAGAGCGGGGCCTCGAGCGTCACGTCGACAACGACATCAGCCAGAGCCGCACGGCGGTGCCGGCGAGCAACGCGATCAGGAACACCGCGATTTCGCGCCCGGAAATGACGGGCTGTTCAGCGCGCGGGCGCCTCGGGGCCATGTCGCCGCGCGAGGCAAATTGCCCATCAACAGGGCGAGCGGAGCTGCGGGCGCGGAGAGCGAGCGCCATGCGTTAAGCCGCCCGCTTCCGTGAGAAATTAGCGGCTCGCCCGAGAACAGCTTTACCTGTCCACTCGAGCGAGCCTGCCGAACAAGTCGGCGCTTGGGACGCTGCAGCGGCCCGAAGTTTGGTTGAGCGCTCTCCCCGGCGGCCTACCTGACTGGGCACCAAACCCCGCTCGCCATCGCTGGCATCGCAGCCAGCACCGGTACTCGCGCTCGTGGGAATCGAACCCACCACAGGACCGCTGGCACGATTTGAACGTGCGACCTTCGGGGTAAACCCCAACGCGCTACCAGGCTGCGCTACAGCGATCTGCGCCCCGCCCAGGTCGGCAGGGTGCGACCCCACCGAACCAGGCGACACGACTTGCTCACCTGCCGAGATGACGGGCGTGGCCAGCCCCTCATGCTTCGCTCGGCTCGAAGGCGCGGTCACGCCCGATGTATCGCGCGCAATGGGCTTACCCCCGCCGAAGCGGTTCGCCGGGCCCATGATGATCTGTTGTTTATTCGCTAGCCTCGAAGCCGCGCCGTCTACCACCGACGCGATCGCAGGCGCATGCATGCGCTCCTCGCGTGACGAGCCCGCCGCGGCGAGCCGTAGACCAATTACCAGCTCGAGCGCGCGCATTGGCACTTCGCCGCGCTCCATGGCACCGACGGTGCGAGCGCTCACACCCAGCTCTTGCTCGACGCGCTCCTGAGTCCAGCCAGTTGCAGCGCGGGCCGCGCGCACTGTTTCGGCAGCCAGCTTCCTGGCGGGCGATACCGCCCGACGCAGCTTGGCGGGCATCAATGCCCACCTCGCGAAAGCGCCCTGAGCGTCTCGCCGTCGTCTTGCAGCGGCTGCTCGAGGGGCTCGCACGACTCCCGCAGACGCCCTTGCCAGACGCCGATCACGTACGCGACCGAGATGTGCGCGAAGGCGATCACGAGGATGGCGACGAGCTGGAAAAGCGAGAGGGTGATCATTCAAAAGCCCATCCGTCGCTCGGTGCGACGCATCGATTCGCGCTCGCGGTCCCGAATGACCACATCGCGTGGAACGGTCACCAGGCTTGCCGCGCGGTCGGCGCTGGCGAGCTCGGCGCGGACCTGCTCGAGCGTGAGCAGCTGCTGCGCGCGGGCGGTGGAGGCGACGGGGCCGAGCTGGGGCTTGAACATCGTTCAAGCCGCCTTTCGGGTCTTGCGTTCGAGCGCCCAGAGACAGCGACAGAACGGCGCCGACAGCTTCACGGAGCGCAGCACGACCTTGACGCTGACGTCGGCCTTGCCGCTGCGGTACCGCTGCACGGTGTAGCGGCGCACCTCCATCTCACGCGCGGCCTGCTCGTTCGATGTCCCCGTGACGTTCAGGCAGTGAACGAACGACTGCCTCAAAATTGTGGCCACTTGCTGCTCGGAGCGGCGTTTAGCCAGGCGCGCGCGGGACGTACGCTGAGCCATGAATCACTCAGCCGCGGGTGCGGCGCCCCCCTCTTCGTCAGCAGCTTCGGGCGTCTCCCAATCCGGAACCGTCACCGCGCCGTCGGTCGCTCGCTGGATGGCCAGCGCGAAATCGACGTCGATTCGCTTCAGGTCACCCTTGATCGCCTTCTCGACCTTCTGCCGGAAAAGCCCGTGCTTTTCGCAGAAATCGGGGATGCTGACGTTGAGGCCGCGAATGTGCGCGAGGAGCTTTTCGGCCCCCACCACAGCTCCGGCCTCTTTGATTCGGGGTGCGCGCTCAACGGTCATGTCCCCTGTCTATGGGGTATCAAAACGTACGTGTCAAGAACAACGTAATGGGACACACGATTACTCGCAGAAAGCTTCAACGTACAATTGTGTACGTGGGCAAGCGCAGACGCGAAACTCCCTACGGCGTGACGAAGGCCGGCGATCTGTTGTTCCAGGCGCGCATGGAACTGCTTGGCGGAATCAGCCAAGAGGCGCTGGCCGACAAGGCCGATGTGGGGAGGCTCTACTACCGGAGCTGGGAGGCGGGCCTAAACAGTGGCGACTCGATCGAAAATGCTCGGAAGATAGCCAAGGCGTTCGGCGTTTCGCTTGTCGACCTCCTCAGCTACCTGGACGGAGAAATCACGCAACTCGAGCTGGAAGCCATCCGATCAGGGAAACGGAGCCCACGGGCAAAGGACCTGCGTCGGCTGTCGGAGCGCTTTGGCCTACCTGTGAACGATCTGGTAACTCTGGCGGGTGAAGGTGGTGGGGTAATGGACGGGTTCAAACCAAACGTGAGACAGGCCGTGCTGGGGCTGGTGCATTTGCTGGGCTACCCGATCGAAACCGTGTGTCTGGCAGCCGAGGAGGCGTTCGGGTCCAAGCAGCCGGATCTCGACACGCCTCCCGAGGAGCTGGCGGTCAGAATCCGTGGGAAGCTGCCTCCGCGGCCCCCGAGCGGGACTTTCCCGTCGTCGGCGCCAAAAATAAAAGTCGGCTGATTCCGGTTTGATGACGCGAGGTTAGGCGGCTCAACCCCGCCTGCCTCGTCGCGCGCGTGTTGACACGTATGAAACCGCACGTATGCTCCAACACGTAGCCAATGACGAACCAAGCCCGCCGCCCCAACAAGACCCTCATCCGCAGCCTCTCGCTCCGCCTTGCCGCCCAGAAGGCCGAGCTGGCGACCTGCACCACCGCCGCGATGACCCGCTGCGTCGCCGAGAGCATCGCCGACACCGAGCGGCAGCTCCGGGTGGCGCGCGCCGAGCTGGCTGAGATCGCCTGGGGCCGCCGCGACCTTGCTGGCTAAGCCGCCCGCGCTCCTCGCGCGGAGCGACGTCGTGAGCGCGCCTGTCCCCCCCCAGGCCCTCACGGCGTCACTCGGCTCGAGCAGCACCCCTTGCCCGACCGAAGGAGCTAAAAAAGTGTCCCGTCCCCGCATTTTCGCAATCGTCGTGATCCTCGCGGATACCCGCGAGCCCGGCCCGTCGAGCACCTTCCCGGCTGCTCCGGCCATCGAGACCACCGGCGAGACCGTCGAAGAGACCACCCGCCCCGCGGCTCGCCCGCTCGCCAAAGTCCTCCCGTTCGTTCGCAGCCTTCGAAAGGTCGGCTGATGCCGCTGGGGGCTCTCACCGCGTTGGCCAAGGCGCGCCGCCCCGCCGAGTGCCTCACGGCCGGCGTGGTTGCTGCTGGTGGCCGCCGCTTCCTGCTCTGCTTGGTCGCCTCGCACTACGGCCGGAACGGTGTCGCCCTCTTCACCGAGGTGACCGCCGAGGACGGCGCCGACGGCGAGCCCAAGCACGACGTTTACCAAGACGTCGGCAGCTGGTGTGTCGATGGCGGTGGCGACATCTCGCACGACGGCCTGTGCCTCGAGGCAACGCCCAGCGTCCTGAAGGTCGACGTTCGCATCACCGACAACCTCACCATGGCGGACGGCGCCGCGGTCATGAATGCGCTACTCGAGCAGATCGGCACCAGCTGGTCGGACACGTTCGAAAGGTGGGAAGCGTGAAACCCGTCACCCTCACCGTCTCGTTCACCTACCTGCACGAGCCCGACCCCTCGTTCATGGCGCTGCCGGTACCGGTCGAGCTTCGCGCCGAGGTGACGATCAGCGGGCGCGACCTGAACCCGACGGACGAGCTGCTCCCGTACACGGAGCCCGCCGTCGAGCCGCTCGAGAAAGCACTGTGGCAAGACAAGCTCGGCCCCGAGGTTGTGCTGGGCGCGAAAAGCCAATCTTGGGTTGGCGCCGAGGAAATGGCGATCGAGGAGGCATTTGCGGCGCTCACGCGGGCGTCGAGCTTGCTGCCGATCGAGCAGCGGAGGGCATCATGAAGGTCGTCATCAACAACTGCTTCGGCGGCTTCTCGTTGTCACCGGAAGCCACCATCGAGCTTTGGAAGCGCGGCGGCCCTGCTGGTGGCTCTCCGATCGACGAGTACTTCGGGATCGACCGAGGCAGAAGTCCCGACGAACGGTTGGGCAAGAACGAGACGCTCAGGCGCTGGCGCGAATATCTGGCCTCCACCGACACGGCAAAACGCTCGACGTTCGTGACCCCCTTCACGCCCGACGAAACGCTGGTGCTAAACAATCGCCCCGACGACGCCGAGCGCGCGAACCCGATCCTGGTTGCGCTGGTGGAGGAGTGGGGAGAGCGCGCTAACGGCGCTTGTGCCGACCTGAAGGTGGTCGAGGTTCCCGACGACGCCGAGTGGGAGATCGCCGAATACGACGGCAACGAGCATGTGGCCGAAAAACATAGGACGTGGGGCTGATGTTCCGCCGCCTCGAAATCATTCTCGCGGCCTTCGACGACCGCAAGTTCTGCGAAGTCGGTCTGGCGCTCCGTTTGCGTGAGTACGTCGACCGATCGGCAGCGGTGGAGCGCCCGTCACGCACACGCACCACGGCTGGCATGCCGGTCGTCTGGTGCGAGCCATGAGCGACCTCATGCGCAAGCACCTGGCCGAAATCCAGGCCATCGCCGCCGACATGACCGCGGCGCTGGATCGCGGCGAGCTGCCGGCTCTCTTTGACGCCAACATCCTCGAATACCGCGCGCAGGCGCTGGCGGTCAGCGTGCGCTCAGCTTTCGTCGAGAGCTTGGTGGGCACCGAGCGCACGCCGGACGAAGACAAGGCGGCGCAGCGGTACGTCGAGACGGGTCGTGACGACGAGGGCGTGACCGCGCTGCTCGACGACACCGCGCCTGTGACTTCGAGTGATCGTGATTCGCGGCCTGTTGCCGCTGAGTGAGAAGCGCTTCGGCGCAGGGAGCAAGGGATTATGCTGAGCAAAGAAACGCGGGACTTCCATCAGGCGCGCCATGACCAGTTGGTCGAGCTCGTGCGCAAGAACCGTACCGAGGTGCCCAATGGCTGAAGCCGCGGTCATTCAGCTTCCGTCGCTTCCGTACGAGATCGTCTGCGATACCGACGATCGCGACGAGTGGCTTGCGGTCCGCAACACCGGGATCGGCGCCAGCGACATCGGCGGCGTTCTGGGCCTGCCGGGCGTGGCGCGCCGCTCGAGCCCGCTCAAGGTCTTTCTCGAAAAGACCGGCGTGCTCGAGCCCGAGGATCTTTCGGACATCGAGGCCATCGAGTGGGGCCACGAAATGGAGCCGGTCATCGCCAAGCGGTACCGCGCGCGCACGGGGCGTCCTGTCGAGCTCGGCCGCCGCGGCCGCTACCAGGTGCTGCGCTCGAAGCAGTACCCCTGGGCGCTCTGCTCGCTGGACTTCTGGACCGCCGACAACGACACGGGCGAGCGCCGCCCGCTTGAGGTCAAGAACGTCTCGGCGTTCATGGCCGAAGACTGGCTCGACGGCACGCCGGACTACTACTACGCGCAGGTCCAGCAGCAGATTCTGATCACAGGCAAACCGCTGGCGACGAGCGCGTGCTGCATCGGCGGCAACAAGCTGGCTTGGTGCGATGTGCCGCGCGACGACATGATGATCCGCAAGATCATCTTCCACGGCGAGCTGATGTGGCAGCGCGTGCTGCAGCGTCAAGCGCCTGAGATCGACGGGTCAGAGGCGACCCAAGAAGTGCTCAAGCGGCTCTACCCGCAGGACGACGGATCAACCGTCGAGCTGCCGGCGGCGCTTCTGGAGACGGTCGACGACTGGCGCGCAGCCAAAGCCGATATCAAGGCCGCCAAGAAGCGCGCCGACCTAGCCGAAGCGACCATCAAAGCGACGCTCGGCAAAGCGCGCGAGGGCTACTTCACCACCGGCGACAGCATCACCTGGGCTGCCCACACGGTGCGCGAGCACGTCGTCAAAGAGCACACGCAGCGACCGCTGCTTTTCAAGCCACGAAAGGACTGAGATGCCTGCACCGAACACCACCCCGACCGGTCAGATCGTTCCCCGCAACGGGAACGGCAACGGTCAAAAGAAGGACCTCAAGACTCTCTTGCTCAGCATGAGCAACGAGATCGCCAAGGCGCTACCCAAGCACGTGAAGCCGGACCGGATCGGCCGCATCGCGCTCACGGCGCTGAACAGCAATCAGAACCTGCAGAACTGCACGCCGGCATCGTTCCTCGGCGCCATCGTGCAGGCTTCGCAGCTGGGCCTCGAGGTCAACACCCCGCTCGGTCAGGCGTACCTGGTCCCGTACAAGACCACCTGCACGCTGATCGTTGGCTACCAGGGCATGATGGATCTGGCGCGCCGCTCGGGCATGGTGAAAGCGATCTACGCCTTCGCGGTGTACGAGGGCGACGAGTTTTCGTGGGCGCTCGGGCTCGATCCGACCGTCAAGCACGTCCCAAGCACCAAGGCTGATCGCGGCAACGACCCGAAGAAGCTCACGCACGTGTACGCCGTGGCCAAGCTGGAGGGTGGCGAGCCGATCTTCACCGTGCTCACCCGCGTCGACGTCGAGCGGTATCGTGCGCGCTCCATGGCATCCAGCAGCGGGCCCTGGAAGACGGACTACGAAGCGATGGCGCTCAAGACGGCCATTCGCCGACTGTTCCGTTGGTTGCCGAAGTCGGCCGAGATGGCAGCGGCAGTGGCCATCGACGAGGCGCCCGAGCTCGGGCAATCGCAGCTCGCGCTGACCGCCAGCGACCCCGAGGTGCTTGCCGCGCTGCAAGCGCAGGGCACCGACGTCGCCAGCGAGATCGCGGCTACAAGCACCGAGGTTCCGCCCGACCACGACCCCACCACGGGCGAGCTTCCGTACGACCCGCCGCAGTCGAGCGACCCCGAGCCGGGCGCCGCCGGCTGAACAGCTTCCCCGGGATGACTACCCGGTGAGCGGGCCGCTCTTGCCCGCGGGTTTCGCAAAGGAGCCTTCCGCCGATCGTGGTGATCGGGTCCGGAAGCGCGACATGCAGCACAGCGAATCTTCCCCGCGCTGAAGATCTGCCGGTCGCACTTCTGGATTGTCGAAAAGGAGATCACGAATGTCATTCGCCACCTACTGGGACCTGGAACCGAAAACCCGCGCCGCACTCTCCGAGGCCGACGTGCAGCGCTACCTCGACGCCGAGTTGATGACGAAGGGTGTGCTGAAGGTCGAGGAATACCTCCTCGAGGTAGAGCCCGAGGTTCCGCCGCTCGAGCGCGCGATCTGGTACCGCGTGGCGGGGTTCGATCCCGTCTTCGCGACTGCCGAGCTCGCCCAGAAGTTCATCGACCTGCAGCCGCGCGCCACCGACACCAAGCGGATCGGCAGTGACTGGCGCTCACAAGAGAGCATCGAGCATATCGAGCCGGCCAAGCCGTTGGAGGTGACGACCGTGTCACTGGCGAGCGAAGTCGCGATTGAGCAGCAGCGCGGACTTTTCGAAAAGCGCGCAGCGGTTCGCGCGTCCAACCGCACCAAGGTCGAAACCTACGAAAAGGCGATCAAGGTTCAGAACGAGGCGCTGTCAGGGCTGTGGGAGGATTGGCATGCGCGTCGCCGCGAGGCTGCGCAGCACCGCAAAGTAGTCGACACCTACGCCGCCTACGTGCAGACGGCCGGCGATCACGACGTCGCTGCCAAGTTTCTGCTGAAGGTGTTCAGCGAGGAGCAGATCAAGGACGCCAGCGATTGGACCGGTGTGACGATCAACACGAAGTTCGTCGCCGACGAGACGCCTCCGGAGCCGGGCCCGAGCCACCCCGAAGCGCCAGCACCCAAGAACGACGACGCCGGCATTCCGTTCTGAGGTCAACATGCCGAAAGAGAAAGCCCCGGTCGTCGGCCCCAGCGACTGCTGCCCTATCTGCGGGCTGAGCAAGCCCCGCGGCACGTTGCGCTGCACCCAGTGCTTCGTCCTGTTCCAGGTCGTGAGCACCCACGCCGTCAAGCTGCTGCGCGATCCCAAGTCGGCGCGGCTCGTTCGCGAGCTGCTCGAGAAGGCGCTGGAAACGAAGGTCGAGCCGGCGACGGAGGGCGCGTAACCAATGCCCCCCAATCGCCGCGGCGCCTACAGCCTAGCCGCTCGCTTCGGCGCAGCCCACGCCTGGAAGCGCGCCCTCGGCTACACCGAAGCCGAAACGAAGATCCTGGTCGCGCTCGCGACGTGCTGGATTCACGAGCGCGCCAACGCTTCGGCGAAGGCCATCGTAGCCATCACGAAGACGGGCCGCGTCAACCTCGCGTCGGAGCTCTGCGCGCTCGGGCTCGTGAAAACGGCCGAGCGTGAAGGGCAGATCGGCTTCTACCAGCTCACGGAAGCGGGCTGGGCGGCCGTGGAGACGATGGGCGTTCAGCGGGTGGCCGAGCCGGTCAGGGAGAGCGCGTGAGGCAACCCACTCTAAGGCTGGCGTTCGACCCCAGCGAGATGTTCGTCGACGGCTTCGCTGGCGGCGGCGGCGCTTCGCTCGGGGCAGCGTTGGCCATCGAGCGCCCGGTGGACGTGGCGATCAACCACGACCCCGAGGCCGTGGCGATGCATCAGCGCAATCATCCCGAGACGAAGCACTACACGCAGGACATCCGCGCGGTCGATCCGTCGGAAGTCTGCCGCGGGCGTCGCGTGGGCGGAGCTTGGTTTTCGCCGGCCTGCACCCACTTCAGCCGAGCGAAGGGCGCCACGAACGAATTGAGCGCCGACATTCGCGACCTGGCCGACGTGATCCCGGTTTGGGCTGAGAAGGTGCGCCCGCGCGTGATCTTCGCTGAAAACGTCGCTGAGTGGCTGTCGTGGGGGCCGCTCGCGCCCGACGAAGACGGGGTCATGCGACCAGACCCGACGCGCAAAGGTGAACAGTGGCGCGCGTGGGTCGCGAGGCTCCAAGAGCTTGGCTACGAGGTGCAGTGGCGCGAGCTGGTGGCGGCCGACTACGGCGCCCCGACGACGCGGAAGCGACTCTACGTGATCGCCCGCTGTGACGGTCACCCCATCATTTGGCCAGAGCCGACCCACCGCAAGAGCGACTGGGTGCCGGCTCACGCCATTATCGACTGGTCGCTGCCCTGCCGTTCAATATTCGGCCGGGCTCGCCCGCTCAAGCCAGCAACAGAGCAACGGATCGCCATCGGCGTGCAGCGCTATGTCGTCAATTCCGCGCGGCCGTTCATCGTTCGTCATGGCCACTACAGCAACAAGACAGGCGCCGGGCTCGTCGAGGGCGCCGGCGCTGGCCTTTTTCGTGGCCAATCAATCGACGCGCCCTTGGCCACGGTCTGCGCGACGAACGACAAGCACCTGGTTTTCCCGATAATCACGAAGCACTACGGCGGGGTCGTGGGGCACGACGTCGAGCGGCCGCTAGGAACGGTGACCGCAGTCGACCACCACGCGCTCTCGATCGCCATGACGGACGGCGACCATGCCGAGGAAGTGGCGGCTTTCGTGACCAAATTCTACGGGACGTCGATCGGCTCCGCGATGCAGCTGCCCTTGCCAACCATCACCGGCGGCGGGCAGCACTTGGGGCTGGTGCGCGTGCATGGCGGCCGGGTGCTGCGCGACATCCAAACCCGCATGCTGGCGATGCGCGAGCTGTACCGCGCCCAGGGCTTCCCGGACTCGTACCTGATCGACGGCTTCACGCAGAAGACGCAAAACCGGCTGGTTGGGAACAGCGTTTGCCCGATCATGGCAAAAGTGCTCGTTGCCGCGAACCTGCGCGGGGAACGGGCGGTGGCGGCTTAGATGGGTAAGCAGCTCGGCCCAACCACCTACCAGCTTCGGCGAAAACAGCCGTGGCTCGTGTGGCACGCCGCGAACGGCTTCGCGGTCCGCATCTTGGAGTGCACGCGCTGCGGTGCTCGCGAGCAATTCAGCCTGAAGATGATCAGCGTCAACAAGGCGGCCGGCATTGAGCGCCGATTCACGGCGGCGCACCGAACTTGCGAGGAGCCCAAGCGATGAACGGCTGCTCCTACCACGGCTCCGCATCCGACTGTTACAAGTGCCGCCGCGACCCGGAGCGGGTGCCTTGGCCTGTCGTGGCCATCCTGGCGGTGATGGCGGTGGCTTGGTGCGTTGGGGTGGTTTGGATTGGCGTGAGATGACTCTGATTTGTCGCGGGTGTGGTGGTCCTAGGCATGTCCAAGAATCGCCCGATTCTCGCTGGTTCTACGAGTGCAAAGGAAAGGCAAAAGCAATGGGTTCCCTAAACGAGTTTCACGCCCTGAACGTTCAACGTCAGCACGAAGCGTTCGCGCCCCCACATCCGCTCACTGCGCTAGTCGTGTGCGTACAGGAAGAGGTCGGCGAGCTTGCCGGGGCTGTGCTCGGCGTTACCGGAGAGAAGAAGCGCAAGGCGCATAAAACCAAGGAGGACGTGCTTGATGCCGTCGCCGACGCCATGACCTACCTTTCGCTTGTTGCCGCTGCCGTCGGATGCGCTGACCTGGAAAAGCTGCTGGGCGACACCTTCAACATGGTGAGCGACCGTGCAGGTTCGAGCATCAAGACCACTTTGGGTCAAGGAGAGCGGAATGGCGACTGATGCGAAAGAGTTGGAGCGTGTTGGACGGATTCACGACTGGCTCGACTACCTAGCCAAGACTGGCGTCTCGGACTCGGGAGGATACATCAACGACGGCGAGAGGCGTCACAGCTACACCGCCGCCGAGGTGCGCGCTTGGCCGGAGACGAAGGCGAAAATGCGCGAGTCACTATCCAGCAGCGGTAACAGCAGGGCGATCATCGTTACGCCGCTGCCTGGTTTTGTGGGCTGCGTTAGTGGCTACTACGGAGCAGGGTCCATCGAAAAACACATGGAGCCCTACATCGCCCGGGGCCTCTGCATGTACCGCGAGCAGCTCTCCGACGCACTCAGCCCCGGCCGCGCCCTGACCGAAGACGGGAGCGTGCGAGTCAACGAGGAGCAGGCGGAGGCGCTGAAGACGAAGGAAGACCCGTACACGGCATGGCGCCACAGCCAGGGCGCCACATTCGCCGCTCAGCTGGAAGGGCGCACCGTCGAGGAGTTCATTGCCGAACAGGTCGACCGCTACAGCGTCGGGCGCGGTGACCGTAAGCGGCTCGTCGCCGCCCTCGCCGTCGAGCTTTCGAAACCGGTCACGCTTCGTTTCCCCGCGGAAGGGCGTTCCGACCGGGCGCTTTCCGTGACGAATGGGATGATTCGGGGGCGGGAGTGAGTCCCGTAAGCTTTCCTGAGTCCAACGGCACACTTGGTGGCGGACCCGCTGCCAAGTATGGCACCGAGGTCGACGTTGCTGACTTGCCGGTGCATCGCGGCGCTGGGCAAGTCATCTCGTGTTGGCAGCTCAGTTGGCGCGACTTGTTCACCGTGCTCCGTCACCGTCGCGTTTGGTTTATTGCGCTCGGAACCAACCACGCTCCGGTGTGCCTTCAGGTAGAGAAGCCTTTTGAGCCGGTGAAGCCATGACCCAATCGCTCAGCGCTGAGGAGATAGCGAACGGAAAGCTGCTCGAGGAACGGCGCCGTGATGACTTCAGGTTCGATGACTGGTGCGTGCGCAACGGTCCCACCCTCCTGGCTATGGCGTCCCGGCTGGGGGAGCTGGAGTCGGCGCTGGTGTACCTGTACCAAAATCACGCCGCCAGGTTCAACCTCGACACTGGCGAAGAGCACGACCTGACCGGGCGAAATGTCATCCGTGCTTACGCGAAGCTATCCGGCTGGCCCGGCCCCACATCCCAGGCGAAAGGGGGTTGAGGATGGCGAAGGAATTGGACGCAAAGACGCTGCGCTATGTCGCGCGGTGGCATGGGCGACAGGCGGTGGCGGCTGGTTTAGCTGGCCTTCGTTGCGGTGAGACGATGCACACGTTCGCCGCCCGTCAGTGGGAGAAAGAGGCCCGCTCCATCGAGCGCAAGGCAAAGAAGAAAGCGAGCAAGCGTCATGGCTGACAACAAATTCCACGACCGCCTGGACTTATGCCTGCGCTGCACTCGGAACCCTTTCGACTTGTGTCCCGTTGGAAGCCGGCTGCTCCAACAACAAGCCGCTGATATCGGCGCGCAAGACGAGACTGATGCGGAATTTCTAGACGGAGACCCTGCGGAACCATGACCACTGACTCAAAAGGCGAGACGAGCGTGAAGGCGCTGGAGCCAACGTGCGGATGCTGGCCTCCGCCGTCGATGGTACTCGGGCGGCACCATGAAGAGTGCCCGTTCCACGAACCCGACCAGGCCCTATCCGCCCCAACCGCCGAGAGCGCGCAAGTCGCGGTCGACGAGTTCGTTGCTGAGCGCAAAGAACAACTCTCACGCGCCTACGATTCTCCACTGACACAGGCTGCTAACGGCTACGCGCCCAGTGAGCCCGCCCCCGTCGCCGAAGCACCGGAGCGGTGTCGTTATTGCAAGCGCGCTGGCTGCGAGTCGCACAAGTACCGCGATAGCGCCAAGATGCTGCGCGAGTGCCGCCACGCCGTGCAATTGGAGCGCGACTTCCTAGTCAACCGTTGCAAAAGGCTAGAAAGTTACGAGAATCAGTGCCACGAACTGCGCGCCAAGCTCTCCGAGTCAGAGCGGAAGATGGGCTCCTTTGCTCTAGCCATTCGCGGAACATGCGAAGCGGCGCGACAATACGCGGGCTGGAAGGATGCACGGAATCTCACGACGTTGCTTCAGTGTGTCGCCAGCTCCGAGGTTTTGCTTGGCGAAGCAGCGAAGGAACCCACCGGAGGGGAGCCAGCCAAGCCCTATCCGCCGGCCCCTCCACCGTGCGCGAAGTGCGGTGCCATTGATGGTCAGTGCGACGTTCGCGGGTGCCTGACCGCGGTAGAGCAAGCCGAACCAGTATCCCCTCCCGCGGCGGAAGCGGAGCCAAGGTTTCGGGTCGGGCAGCGGGGACCTTGGACACCAAAGGAAGGCGACAGAGTGCGCAACGACCTTGCGCCAACGGACCTGGGAACCGTGCAAAAGGAAGACCCGGTACTCGCGCAATTCGGCGTTCCGGTCGTCTGGGACAGCTCGCCGTATCACCTGTTCTACGTTTCGATTGCGCAACTGGTTCGCGTTGAGCCCGCCGACCCCGCGCCACCAAGGCCAGTTGAGAAGACTCGCGACTGGAACAAGCCCCTACGCATCGAGAACACCTACTTCATCAACGGTCACAAGATGGGAGCAGGCAGCAACACCACGACGTACGGTGGTCTGTACGATTGGATGCAGGAACTAGAGCGGGAAGGGACCGAAAAGCCATGAGTAAGCGAGAGGTTGAGCGAAGGCATCGGGAAGCGGCTGCGCTGGCGCTCTCAGCCGGCACCAAGCTTGAGGACAACGTTCTCCGTTGGATTGCCGGTGAAGACACTGTGCACCGGGTTTGGAACAGCGTCGCCCAAGCCCTCGCCGACGCCGAATCAGCGCGGGATGGGGAGCTCGCCGCAGCCCTGGCGCGAGCGGAGGCAGCCGAAACACGATGTCGTCTGTTGGGCAAATGTGTCGAGTGCGCCGATGACCTCGTCGAGCAGATTGACACTGCTTGCCCGTACGGCGAGAGCCCCGTGAAGAGCATGAATGCTCTGATTCGCCACGCCGGGTGGTACAGAGACGCTCGGGGCGAGATAGCCTGGCTGGAGAAGCAATGACTAAAGACGAGCTACGGGCATACCTCACCACCGACCTGCCTCAGGGACTTGGCTTCTGTGGTTGCGGCCACCCAGAAGAGTCGAGCGATGCGATTCTCAAGGTGCTCGACGCCTACGATCGCAAAACGCGCCCATGGCCCGAAGGGTCACCCGATGACGCGGCTTGGAAAGCTTGGCTCGCCGAACGAGAGAAGCTAGAAGAGCAGGCCCTTCCGCCCGGCGCTTGGGGGCAAATCGCGCTCTACTGGCTGACCTCGTGCGGGCTGCTCGAACACGGCGGCGGCGTCGGCGGAAGTTGGCTCACGCCCAAAGGGGAAGCGGTCCTAGCGGCCATTCGCGGACATGGCGAGGACCTATGGGACGACGACTGAACGCCAGTCCGCGCACCAAGCGCTCACCCCTTCCAAACGGAGAGAGCGGACGATGAAAGAGAGATACGCGGTCCTCGGTGAGCCGCTGATAACGGAGAACGAGTACGTCTGCATGTGCGAGGTCACAGCTGAGGATTTGGCGCAAACTCTCGCAGAGAATCCCGAGCTTAAGGCTGACGTGTTCGCGTTGCTTGCGGACCGGCCCGCCCCGGTCGAGGCAGCGCCGCCGATCGTTTACCGCCAGTGCATCTGCGAGCACGCGCTCTTTCAGCATGTTGCCGGGCATGGCTGCACCGCTCGCGTCTACGGCGGCGGTGAGTGCGAGTGCAACCGCACGCCAGACATGCTGGCTGAGACCGCGCCCCAGGGCGCCCCGTGCTCCCACGACTGGAAGACGCAGGCGTCAGGGCTGAGCTACTGCCACAAATGCGGAGCGTGGCGGCCTAGCAGCTAGCCCGCGTGGCAAGCGCTCACCCCTTCGGGTCTGGGTCCCGCCCCGCGCCACGATAGCTGCAGCGCGGAGAATGGTCTGGCACCGTAGGCTCGCAGCCGGCTCTGATCTGCTCACACCGAAGGCATTCCCACCGCTCGGCCGGCGCCGAGCTCGGCCCGTAGTGCGCCATCTGCCCGCGCTCGCCCTGCGGTGTCGGGTGCTCGGCGACGTAGGCTTCTCCGTCGGCCCGCGTCTTGAACGCCGGCCACGCCGTGACTCCCCACGTTCGCGGCCCCTTGGTGCTGGTCAGGTGCAGTGTCCCGCCCTCAATGCGCACCACGCGCCCAATGCCGAGCACGCGGTAGTGGCCCGTGATGGGGTCCACGACGAGCCCATAGACGGCATCGCCCACCTGCCAGGTGGGTGGCTTGGGAGTCACGCCCCAGAGCGTAGCGCGAGCATAGTCAGCAGACGTTGAGGAAGTCGCGGACCTCGGCGCGTACCAGATCGAGTTCCTCCGCTGTCACCGCTACCTTCCCGACCTCGTCAACGGCGACGAGCGGGATGGCCCGCATGAGAGCTGGTGCCGTGTGCCAAGGAACCGGACCGGTCAATCCGAGGCGCTCGCCCGCTATGGCAACCGACTTGAGCCCAGGCTTGCTTCGGAGAGGTACGACAAAAATGCTGTCTTCGATGCTGCCGCCGATGACAACCGCCGTGCGCACGCGCTTCGAAACATCCGCGAAGCGCACGACGGTCCCGGGCGGTGGACCCATGCTTGCTGAAAACATTAGCCCTGGCGACTCACCAGGCCAACACCAGGAATCCAGCTCACCTTCTTGAACGCCGCGTTATCGACAGAGGCTCCCTCGGAAACCTCGTCGTCGACCTTTGCCAGCCAAGCTTCCATGTCTGTACGCTCCTCCACCGACATCTGAGCCGCGCCGGTTGGTACCCACGCCGCAGCATTGGCGCCAAGGACCTGCAATGATTGATGCTCAGCGGCTGAGTCGAGGGCAACCGCACTGACCGTTGCGATCTGAAGCATCAGCACCGCGCCAACGATGCCGGTGGTCCCGGTTGTTGTTTGCATGCTCATGATTTTTCCTCCGTCACTGACATCACTGGACCCAGCTTCAAGTTGAACTGCGGCATGCCGGCCGCGTCTACGCCCGGCCCCGGCTCAACCTCAAAAACGTGGAGCGCCACCGCGATCACGTACTTTTTGCCGTTGTGAGTGACGCGCACTTTGGTGTCTTGGCCAGGTTCGACCTTGATCGGAAGGGGCATAGTTAGACTCTAACGACTCGTTTTGCAGTTCGCCACCACGGCACTTACGGCGCCGCGCGGCGGATCTTGAGCTGCTCCCGCTAACAGACAGCCAGAACTTTCGCAAGTTCAGACACCTTGACCATCACAGTGTTACGCGAATTTAGCCGAGGCGCCATGGTTGTTTTATGAGACGCCAGGGCAGTGGACTTTGCCCCAGCGTCAGGTTGCGGCCAATGGGACCGGCCCAGTGGCCCCCCATAGCCGCATGTCTATTTTTCGCGCAACCGAAGTGCACCGCCGCCCGATTGGGTGGTGCGGCGCCGCCCCGCCTCCCGTAGCACTCGGGGCTGATGTCGGGCGCCGCGCGTTCAACAAAAAGACAACAGGCGCCACCTCCTTTCGGAGATGGCGCCTTGGCGTCGGGTTTGGTTGTCGGGCTTTAGCTCACGACGGCCGGCGCTTCGCCAGGCGGGTGACCAGCTCTTCGATCAGGATCTTCTCTTCGATGTCGGCGGTGAACCAGCACTCCACGACCTTGGCGAGCTTCCGCTGGTCGATCGGGGCCAGCTGGTCGAACAGCCTGGCGATCATGAGGGCCGACGGGTTGCCGGCCGCGTCAGGCTTCGTCGGCTCGTCGTCGGGATCGAGTGTCACAGGGCTGGCCGCTCGGGAAGCGTCGCCTTGGGCTGAATAGCGGGTGCCGTGCCGCCGAGCGGCGGCTGGTGAAACTCGACATCCCGGGCTGGGTCGGAGCCGTCGTATTGGAGCTTGACGCCGAGCTTGCGCAGGCTGGCCACGATCGGGGTCAGACTGTCCTCGACGTAGTTGACGATCTTCTTGTCGGCGCCGTGCGCCTGCTGCTGCTCGTCGCGCAGGTCGCGGATGTCGGAGCGGGTGCCCTTCAGCTCCTCGCGGATGCTCCGGAGCTCGGCCAGCACCTCTGCCCGGTCGCCCCCCTCGCTGGACGTGACCTTGGCGGCCACGCCGGCGCCGCCCACGCACGCCAGGATGGCCAGCAGCGCGGCGTGGGGCATCGACAGCTTCCAGCCACCGGGTCCCTCAAGCTTGATGCCCCCCGGCGGGCTGTCCTTGCGGACGTAGGGCGCCTTGGCGACTGCGTGATCGAGAGTCTCGGCTTCCGGCTCGAGCTCGACCACGGGCCGCGACGGCTGCTTCGCGCGCGGGCGCGGCTGCTGCAACGGGGGGTCGTCCTCGGGCGGGTCGGTGTTGACGTGCAGGCGCACGCCCATGATTTCCTTGTCGGGCGGGGCCATACGTCACCGTGCTGCTGCCGCGAAAGCGCACGCCAGGCTGACCAGGGCAGCCGCGACAGCAATAAGCGACGGGAGCCAGGTCCTTTGACGTAGCTCCTTGACCTCGGAGCGGAGCGATTTGTGCTGCTCGAACATCTGCATGCTGATGTCGTGGGAGCGCTCCGCGTAGAGCTTTGTTTCGCGCGCCTGCTCCTCGGTCCGGTTGACGGAAGCGAGTATCAGCTCGAGCGTGTTTTGCTTCTCGGTAGGCGTCTTGTCGTCGTCGCTCACGCTTGCCCCCTTTCGGACTCCGGGGGCGGTGCCGGGTCCGTGTCGTTCTTCTCGAAATCGATGCTGTTGCCCGCGGCGGTGCCGAGCGCGTCTTGGGCGCGCTCCCACGACTTGCCGTGGATCTCGGCCAGCAGGTCTTCGAGGCCCTGGTCATGGTCGCCGTCCGTTTCGTGCGCTGGCGGCAGCGTGCTGTTGACGACCGGCTCGACGGCGCCGATCAGCGGCAGCGCGCCGGATAGACGGTTCTGGTCGAGGACCGGGTGCGCCGTGTCGTAGCCGCCCGGGCCGTTCGGATCGTAGGGGCCGACGCGGTGCTGCCATATCGTCCAAGGCTTGTTGCCCGGCGTGGCTGGCTTCGCGGCGCCCGTGTAGTGCGCGACCCAAAGCGGGCGGGTGAGCAACCAAGCCGGCGCGCCCAGCTGATTGAATTCGCGCTGCGTGATGTAGACCATGCAGTCGCCCAGCTCGGAGACCATGGCGTCCACGAACTCGAGCACCGAGCCCTGCCAGGCAGGCGAAACCGGCGTCGCCTTGGGCAACGGATCGGCCTCGACGTCGATGACAGGAATGATGTCGCCGGCGCCGATCTTTGCCAGCTCGAGCTGGGCACGGAACACGGCGAGCTGGTCGGTAACGGACTGGCTCGGCCGGAAGAAGTGGTAAAGACCCACCCTGAGCCCGGCACCACGCGCGCGCTTCACGTGCTCGGCCGTCACGCGGTCTTTCATCGTGCCATAGCTGCCGCGGCAGATGCAGAAGCTGGACGACTCGCCGAACTTGTCCCAAGGGAGGGAGGCCGGCGCTTGGTGGTGGGAGACGTCGATGCCGTATTGCTTGGTCATGGTTTTGCTGGTCTCTCCCGCCAGGGCGGGCTTGCGCCCGTCGCTCCCCTGGCGGCCGGCGCCGGACTCCAGGCTTTGACCCCCTTCATCGTCCGGCGTTGTTCCGTGGCCTGTGCGAATCAGCCGAGAGTGTTCACTCCGACTTCGAGCTGTCCGGAACCTCCGCAGGAAGCGCCTTCAGCACGTCGTCGAGGTGCAGGCATTCCTTGAGGTTGGGACACGGGTCGCTCGGCTTGATCGGAGCAACCTTTCCGTTGCAGTAGTCGTTGCCGGCCGTCGCATCGTAGAGGATGCCGATCACCGGGGCGCCGTAGCTCGGGATGAGCACGACCTTGTCGCCGTTCTTCGCCTCGCGGCCGTTCTTGTAGTGCATATATCTTCTCCTTCACGCAGCAGCCGCGTACTGCGGCCGCGGTTGTTCTCGCCTCGCGCGCTTCAGCTCGGTCCAGGCCCAGGGCAGCAGGATCGTGGCGACGATCACGACAGCAGCGCCGGCGGTGATGGTCTTGTCGAGCGCCCGCCGCATCACTCCCCCGTGCTCAGCCGGCGTTGGCTCACAGGAATGCGCCGACGAGAAGCGCGGCTACCTTTGCCCGCGTGCTCCGCCGACCGCATGTTGTCGATCTGGGACCACTGCCCGGTGGTGAGGTCGACGAAGCTCAGGTATCCGCCGGCCGCGATCTCGAACGGCTTGGTGACGTGCCCGCAGAAGCTGCGTTTATGGCTCTTCTCCAGCGTGATGTCCGGCTCGAAGAAGCTGGGGAGCACGAAGTCCGAGACCTGCACACCGAGGATCGGATAGCCGAGTTCGTCGGCTTCGACGGCGTCGCAAGCTTCGTAGGCGTATGCCCGCTTGTGGCCCTCGTCGATGGCCAGCAGGTTGATCGTCGGGTCGAGCAGCATCTCGAGCAGCTCGTGACTGAACGTCACCGTCCAGAGCCCCCCGTAGTCGAGCGTGGTCTTGGCGAAGACCTTCCCGAGCGGCAAGCCCTTGGGCGTTGTCTCGTGGTAGCCCAAATATCCGGCCGATTCCGCGGTGTCGAAGATGTTGAGCTGCCACGCATTGGCATGCGGCACCGCCGAGCGGTCGAGCAGGTAGAGCCGCGCATCGATGCCCCAGGGCGACGCAAAGTCGCGTGAGACTTGCGTCTGAAACGACGCCATCGCGTTCTGCACCGCGGAATTAGGCAGCACGCTGCTCAGATTACGGACGGCGATCTCGATCATTCGACGGACTCCAGACAGGCGCGCATCTCGGCGCAGGAATCGACGGTCATCACGCAGCGAAGCGCCTCGGTGGGCAGCTTCGCGCAAGCGGCGAGCCAGGCGTCGTGGCCCTCGGCGGGCGCGCATTCCGCGTCGGCCATCGTCGCCCAGGCCATGCCGCACGGCTCTTCGGGAAGGTCCGGCGGCGGCCCCGCGTCGTCGTCGGCCGTTGCCGTGGGCTCCGGTACGGGAAACGGGACCGGATCGGGCGTGGGCGCTGGGCTCGACTGCTGCCGGCACGTTGCCGCGGCCAGCAGCGCCGCAACGAGCAGGTGTCTCACCGCTGCACCGACTCGAGGAAGGCGCGACCACGAGCCGCCGTGTGGGTAGCCCGGGAGGTCACGGGCGCGCTGCCAATGTCGGACACGATCTGCTGGACGGCGCACTCGACCACGCCCGCGCCCTTGGTCAGCGCAATCTGCTCGAGCTCGGTCTTGACGTCGCCGGTGCCCGCCAGGACGGACGCGACCGTTTGGAGCAGCGGTTGCTCGAGCGGCTGCGCGCACTGGGCTACCTTTGGCCAGTTGACGCGGGAGCCTGCCGCGCAGCCCTGCTGATGAACGGCGAAGGCGAGGAACAGCAGCACCAGCAAGGGCCCGCCGGGGATGATCTGGACGCGCTCCTCGGCATCAGCTTTGGCCGCGATCTTGCGCACCTCGGCCCGCACGACGGCGCTGTCGGGTAGCTTGATCGCCGGCAGCTTCTTGGTGACGAACAGGGTCACGAAGGCCCACAAATTGTGCGGATCGAAGCCGACCGAGCGCATCAGCATCCCGATCGCGGCAAGGCGCGGGTTCGCGGCGCACCAGGCTTCGATCTGGGTCTTCTTGCTGAACAGCAGATTGAAGAAGCCGGTCAGCAGCGCGTACGCGAGCGCGGACAGAATCATGTTGGTCGTAGGCATGGGTTCGCTTTCAGGCTCATCGAGCCGGGAGAGGGCCACCGCGAAGCCGCAGCTCAACCAACCACGCGGGAGGGTCGCGGACGGCGAGCAGGCGGGTGGGTGGCGAAGTTCTACTGCAGGGTCAGCAGATACGGACTGACCGCCTGCATCATGCCGTAGGTCGGATCGTCCAACAGCTTCACGTATCCCGAGTTCTTGGGATGCGTCGTGTCCACGTAGTCAGTGGCGTTCCACGGCGCTGCATTGAAAGCGTCCCATTTAAGCAGAACACCGGGGTGCAATGCCTCGAACGCCGGCCACTTGGTGCCCGTAAGCCACGAATTGAACGCGGTGACGGCAGCCGTGCCGCCGTTGATGTCCGTAATCGTAGTCACGACGATCTTCAGACCGGGCTGCGACTGCGTCCCCTGCGCGTAGATATTATCCAGCAGCGTGCTGTAGTTGGCTTGACTCTGATCGTTGGTACCCGCGAAAAGGAAAACCACCTTCACGTTGCGGTAGAGCCCCTTTGATGGCGTAGGTGTTCCGCCGTTGAACGCCGAACCTCCGACCGCGCCGAGCCCCGTGATGTAGTCGAGCACGCGCGTGTTCATCTGCGCGCAGGTGTTGCCGCTCGCCGCCGAGTGGCAGAACGGGAATGTTTGGCCTACGGCCAACGGACCCACGGGGTACACGTTCGCGCCGAGCGCGCGCATGCGCTGCGCAAGCAGCGTCGGCATTCCGCCGTTGCTCGCGTTCTGCGCGGTCGTGATCGAGTCGCCCACGAACATGACCTGGGGCGCGTCGACCCCGCGCCACTTGCGCCGCAGCGCGGCGACCCAGGCTGCGATGTTGGTCGGGGATTGATCGGCGCCAAAGAACACGCGCTCCTTGATCATCCCGAAAAGACCGAGCGAGTCGGCCGACCCCGTCTTCACACCGATGCCGACGATGTTTGGCGATAGCGCCCCAGCGGTCGTGAACGCAGCAGCGGTGCTCTCAGCTCCGCCGTTGATGCTCGTTTTGACCGTCAAGCCATCGCTTGAGCGCTGGACCACGATGCATAGACCCGCGGCAATCTTCTCGCTCGTAGCGGTCTTGGCAGGCCCGCTGGGCGCACCGTCCCGTTCAAAGTACCAATCGTGCGGGCCGCTCAGAAAGAACTGGCCGTTGCCCGTGTTGCCGCTGTTGCGCACCGAGTCCAGGCAGTAGGCGCCGCTGGCGAGACCGAGCTCGAAGACAGCGATCGAGCAGAACGGCTTATTGGTTCCGGTGACCGCTGCGATGTAGTTGGCGTCCGCCCCCTTGATCCAACCCGTGCCAGTCGGGAACCCGAAAGCCTGCGACCCGTCTCGCGGGTCCGTCATGATCGTCACAGTCCCGGTGCCCCCGACCTTCGTCGAAAGCGACGTGCCGGAGATCAGGCTTTTGAACGCGGTGATGTCCGCGCCGGACGCCACGTAGGACGCCGCTTTCGAGGCGTCGAGCCAGAAATCCGCACCGGCGGCGAGGAAATCGACCTCGCTTGGAGCGAAGCCAGAGCCGCCAATTGGGAAACCTATACCGAGATGCATGTCGTCTCCGCACGAAAGCGCGCTCGCCGCCATTCCAGCAGCGAGCGCGCGTCTCGAAAGTCTCACTCCGCAGCCGCAGCCAATGTGGCGACGGGCTGCTTGTCGGGCGCATTGCGCACGGCCAGCGGCATCGAAACGATCTGGCCCGCGATGCCCGGGTTGTATCCACCCGTCGGCTTTTCACAGGCAGCCTTGAGCAGGTCCCACTCCGCCGACGGAAGCTTGACGACTTCGCCTTCGCCCTTGCCTCTGAACTCGGACTCGATCGCGTTCATCGCAATGATGGCGTCGAGCGAAGCGCCGAAGATCGTGGCGTCGCGAGTGCGACTCAGCAAGAACTCGCGAAAGTGAACGACGTGCGGCTTGCCGTTGCTTTGCAGCACAGGCTCACCGTCGTCATCAACGATCGTAACGGGCGCAGGAATAGTGACGTAGCGGTATCCGGACATGAGCAGTCTCCCGATTGCTTGTTTGGGCGCAGCGGTAGTGGCTGCGCGGTGATGTTTTGGGCGCGCGCGAGATCCGTGGTCAGGCCGGCGCAACGGTCGTGACGGTGCCGCTCGTGCCTCGGTATTTCAGCGCACCGGCGTCGCAGTAGAGGATCCCGCCGCCCACAGGGTTGGCGCTTGGGGCGACAGCGGCGTTACCGATGAAGGTGACGAGATCGCCAGTGTTCGCCGGCATCTCCGTCGTCGTCACACCCGTGACGCCAGCACCCGTGTAGTTGAGCGAGGTAATGCGCCGATTCGCAGCCAGCTGCACGGCCTCGAACATGACCATCTGCGAGCCAGTCGAGGTGCCGTTGACGAAGCCGCCCAGCATCAACGACAAGCGGCCTGGAGTAGGACCGTCACCGGTGGTCATCACCACGGCGCCGCCGGTCGTGACTGCGTTCTGGCCACTGATGACCAGCGGGCGCCCCGTCGCTTGCGAAGTCGACCCCGCCTGGACCACGTACGGCAGCGCCGATGCACCGGTCGCAACGAACTGGATGAAGGTCTTTTGCGCCGCCGAGCCGCCGAAATTCACCACGACCGACGACGAAGAACTCGATGCGTAGAGGCAGTCGACGGTGCCCGAGCGCAGGTAAACGGTGCCCGGGGTGGCGCCAGTGCCGCCCGCGATGACGACATAGCCGCCCACGGTGGCGCCCGTGCCCGTCGCGTTCTGGCCGCCTACGAACAGGGGCTGGGCCGTCACGCCGTTGGTGGCGTCGTCCTCTTGGTAGAGCTTGGGAGCGGTGAGCGCTTTGCCGAAGGAAATGTTCCCGTCGAAACGCGATGCGCCGCTCTCGATCCATAGCGCATAGCTACGGGTGAAGGTCGCGTTCGCGCCCGCCACAGGCGCTCCGGTGATCGTCAGCGTGGCGGCGTCGGCAACGACGGAGGCGCCCACGAAGCCCCATGTCGGCGCGCGGAAGACGGCGGCCCGTTGCTTGGTGATCCCGCCGGTCGCCCACTGCACCGTACGGTTGAGCGCGAAATCGACGTCGATCGCTTCCGTCGCCGCCGTGAGCGCCGTGTGCGCGCCACCCGTGACAAGAAACGCCTTCTGTCCCGGGCCGCTGACCGCGGCCTGCGTGATCGTAATCCCGCCCGTGAAGGCTCGAGTCCCAGTGACCAGCGAATATTGGGTGTGGTCGTCGGCGCTGAGCCCGCTCAGGGCACTATGGACCGACACACCGCCGCCGCCGCTCGCGCAGCCCCGGTAACGGGAGCCATTCCAATAGAACGTCACCACGGTGACCGCGTTGGCCGCCGGAGCGATCGTGGGGGCGACCCCTGCCACCCAATCGACGGTAGCCGGCCACGAGATCGTGCGCCCGCCTGTGGGATCTTGGATGATCTCGAGCGTGAGCCCCCCCACACCGAAGGGGGCCGTAAACGTGTAGGTGACGTTCCCGGTCAGCGTCGACTTCTGAATGTCGCCGGCTTGCCAGTTGATCGTGTCGGCGGTGCCGGAGTTGCCATTGTCGAACGGCGCAGAGCCGTACGTGATCGACTTGACGTTGGTGAGCGAGAAGCCGCCTAGAGACCAGTCGGCCGTGAGCGGCGTGCTGCCGTTGGCCTTCAGAATGCCGCTGATCGCAAAGCTGGACTGCTTGAGCAGCTTGCCGGTGGTGCCGCTGAAAAGTGCGACGCGATCGTCTGCCGAGCTCGCTGGCCCCACGACGTCGCCCGTGCCGCCGCCACCGCCGCCACCACCCGTGATGGTGATGTCCATCGCGCCGGTGGCAACGTTGAAGACAGCCGTCGCGCCGGCGACGATGTTCCAAAGATTCGTGGTCGGCCCCTTGAGGACACCAGCGATCTGGATCTTCTGCCCGATGCCGTTGAGCCACGCTGTAGTTGAAGCGACCATGATTTTCTCAGACCAACGTCAAACCGACGCCCCACGTGCCGACTTGGATCCAGCGATCGGAGTCGCCGCTCGCTTCGCGCTTCGCCCAGCGGAAATGGCCGGTGAGCGTGTTTCCGGCGCCGACTGTGGGCACCGTGGTGCCGGTGAGCGGCGTGGTGGCAAACGCGGGCGTAACGCCCGTGGCGCCGGCGTTGTAGTAGATGAAATCCAGCTCTTGGCCGTCGATTACGCCCGCGGGCAGGATGATCGAAACGCTGCTCGCGTCGTTGCGTACGAGGTGCGTGCGGTAGCCGTACGAGTTGCGGAGGTCGATCGATGCGCTGGTGCTGAAGTCTTGCTGAATGTACTCGCGCAGCTCGACCAGCGAGCGCGCGTGAGGAGCCGAATTGGCACCGAACGGCGCCACGCCCGAGATCGAGAGCTTGTTGCCCCACATCACGACGCGCGCGTCAGGCGTCCACTGAAACGCGGTCAACGTCCCAGTGGCGCCCGTCGCGTCGATCTCGCAATCGCGGAGCGCTGCGAAGTCGGCCACGTCGTTGCTGTTGGCGTAAAGCACGTAGGCAACGCCAGTTACGTGGGCGGTGAGATCCACGAGCACGTCGCGGAGGGTTACGCTCCCTCCGGCATCGTTCTGCGCCAGGGCTTCCGCGTAGGTCGCCGGCATGCTCATGCTGCCACGCACCACTCGGATCTTGCCCTGCTGAGCGTGCAGCCCCTTGAGGATGCCGGCTACGTTCAGATCGCAGTCGATGAACGTCAGGCGTGACGCCGCGGCGTTGATGCTGGCGAGCTTGCCCTGCAGGTTCGCCGACGGAGATCCCGCCTGGTCAGTGCCGTTCCAAGTGCAGCGCCGGAACACGACCCGCGCCCCAGCGTTGTTGACGATTGACGAGCCGTTGCCAACAATCGAGCCGAGGAAGTGAATATCGCTGATGACCCTGGGGCTGCCGGAGTCGCTGCCGGTGAACGCCAGGCCGTTCGTCGTCGCGTGGTTGTGGACGAAGTAGGTGACCGAGGGAACGCCCCGCAGGCTCACTCCGGCGGGGATGGTCAGCGTGCCTCGCTGGAAGACGCCGGGCGGGCAAAACACGTCGCCGCCGGCCGCGGCTGCGTCGTTGATCGCGTTCTGAATCGCGGTCGTCGAATCCGCTGCACCCGTTGGGTCGGCGTTGTACGGCGCGCGCGTGATGTCGAACAGCACGGAGCGCGAGCGGTTGTAGTTGCGCCGCGTGCGCTTTCCGAACGCATCCGCGAATTGCGCGACGCTCGCCGAGTCCGCCAGCTCGCCGTTATTCGGGCGCTGGATGACCTGCGGAAACGTGTCCGTTTCGGATACTGCTGTGGGCATGAATCAGATCCCGAAGGCGAGGTCGACGATCGACGTGTCCGCGAGCTCGAACTTGAAGCCGCGGCAAATCCAGCGGCTGGGCTTCCACTTGCGAACGATTCCGTGGATCAGCGCGTAGAAGCCGGTGCTGACGCCGACGCCGTAGACGGTGCCGTCGCCCCAGTTGAAGGCGCCCCAGTTGGTGCCGGGTGAGGTGACGGGATGGCCGCTCGAGTAGGGGAAGCGGATCCAGAATTGCGACCAGTAGGGCGCCGCTTCGCCGTTAGGGCCGAGCGCGGCGGGGTCGAAGTAGATGGTGACGCCCGGGTAGCCCGCTAGCGCGAATTGCTGGACGATGGTCCCCTCGGACCCGGCGAACCTGTAGGCTTCCCACGCCGAGATGAGGCGCGCGCGGTACTGCGCCGGCGTCTCGATCGGGTAGCGGGGCATGCCGCGCTCGTCGCCGATGAGCGGGAGCACGTCGTCCGGGCTCATCGGATCCTTGAGCAGGGCCATCCGAGCCGCGATGCTCATCCCGTCGGCCAGAGTGTCGCCCGTGAAGCCGTGGAGGACGCCGAAGAAGCCGGCAGATAGCCTCTGCGCGAACGGCCGCGGCAACACGCTCGCTACGTAGTCGCGAAAGGTACCCATTTCAGCCTGAGACGCGAACAAAGGTCAGCGTGAACGTGCCCGGAGTGACCTTGCCGAAAGCAGCGACGGAGAGGTCCGCGGGTGCGGTCAGTACGACGGTCTTCTTGACGTCCTGGCCACCGATTTGGACGTCGCGGATCACCGACTCGACGTCGTTGATCGGCACGACATTCGAAGGGCCCGGATAGAAGTTGTAACCGCCGAGCGGGATCAGCTGAATGAACTCCTCGAGCGCCGTCTGCGTGGCCAGCTCCATCTCGGTCTCGAGGTAGGAGCCCTGGTAGTATACGGTGCCGATGAGGTTCAGCGGAACGGGCGGGGCACCGAAGACCAGGCACGTCTTGGGCGTGGCGCCGGATCCAAACACCCGCGCGTCAATCGCGGCCTGTGCGAGCGTAATGTCTCCCGCAGCAGCCGTCGCAAGCGCGCTCGCCATGTAGACGTCGAAGGTACCGGCCCCGCGCGGGTTCGATGAATCGACCACCGCGTCGGTGATCGCCCCACCGCCGGCAGGCCCTGCGGCAGTCAGGCAGATGTTCCGCACCGCGTCGTCGATGAGCTCGAACTCGGTGAGCAGAGCCCACTTGGTAGTGTTGCGCGTTTGGAGGGTTGGGTCGGGCTCTTCGTCGGTTCCGTAGCGCTCGATTGCGTCGCTGGTCACCGTGACGCCAGCCAGCGTCGTCTGTAGGATGGTGACGCTGCCCGCGCTCTTGTTTGCTTCGGCGCCCGCGACCTCAGCCTCGAAAATGAGCCCCGAAAGGCTCCCTCCGCTCGGCAGCGTCGCGGGGTAGACCGTCACGCCATCTTCGATGTTTCGGTAGGTAGGACCGTCCGGGTGCGCGAGCACAAGCGCGCCCAGGTTGATCGTGTGCGGCCCAGATCCGGCAGCGCAGGCCAAGCTGGTGCGGCGCTGCGCGGCTACAGACGTTCCGCGCCGGTTGTCGTAGTGGCTGTCCGAGAGGCGTGTCAGCGCCTCGCCAGTAGCGGTCTTGTTTAGAAACGCGCTCTTGAGGTAGACGGCGACCTTCGAGAGCTGAGCCCAGATCTCGGCACTGAGCTCGGTCGCTGCAAGCGCTGGCTCGCCCTCCTGCCAAGACGTCGCCGTGTAACCAACTGACTCGAGCAAGTCGAGACACGTTTGCTTCGCCTCGTCGTGAAGAATCTCGACGATGTCCGCCCAGTTGATTGATGCCATCTTAGGCGGCCTGCAATTCGATGAGGGTCAGCTTCGCTTGCGTGATGCTGAGCGTGAAAACGAACGGGCCAAGCGCATCGAGGATCGCGATCTCGAGATGCATGCGGCGCCCTCCGTCTTCGAGCGTGGCGACGGCGGCGGCTTCCTCGACCTGCTCGTCTTTCAGACACTCGGCCTCAGCCGCCGAGGCGATGGCGCTCGGCGGAGTCTTGGAGAGCAGGTATTGGGCGATGTCGGTGCCGAAGTTCGGCCAGCCCCAAACTTTGCCGTTGGAGTCGACGCCGCTAAAGCGGCCGCGCGGCGTCTGCAGCCGAACGCAGAGGCGGTGGATGAGGGCTTCGCGCCCCGACACGCGGGGCATGTCGGGCTTGAAATCGCCGAGCGACCAAAGCCCGACCGTCTCGGAAATGTCGATAAGGTCGGCCATGGGGTTGCAGCAGGCCGCCCGGCTGGTTAGCCTGGGCGATCATGTCGAGAGCTTTCTGGGCTGGGGCGCTGCTCGCGGTGGCGTGCGGCGGGACTGAGCAGGGGTCGCTGTTCGAAGACGTCGGCGGCGGCGGTCAGGGCGGCACCACGGCGAGCGCTGGTGCGGCCTCAGCGGGCCGATCGCCGGTTGCTACGGCGGGCGCCGAGAGCTCGGCGGCTGGTCAACCCGATGCCGGCGGCTCGCCTGTTGATCCCGCGGCGGGCGCAAACGCCGTTGGCGGCTCAGGAGGGCAGGCAGGCACCGGCGTGGAGCTAGGTGGCACGGGGGCGGGTGTTGCCGGCGCCCAGGTCGGCGGAGCCGGAGGCAAGGCCAACGGCGGCGCGGCCGGCACCGCTGGCGGGCCCGCTGGAGGCGTCGCTGGTTCGGGCGGCGGCCAAGCGCTCGTCTGCCCCGAAGGAAGCCTGGACTGCACGGGAGCGCCGGGCTGCGAGACCTTTCAGATCGACCAGAACAATTGCGGCGCCTGCGGCAACAAGTGCTTCGTTTCACAAAAGTGCGTTGGCGCCGGCACCGCCGGTCACCTCACTGCCTACTGCACGGCCAAATGAAGCTCGTTGCGCTCTTGGTGCTGCTTGGTTTGTCGGGATGCGCGTTTTCGTTCGGCCCGCCGCGCCCGAGCGTCTGTAACGTTTATCCCGATGGAAAACAGCGGTGCTTTTCGTCCGAGGAAGAACGGCGCGCGTGGATGTCGCGAGACATGCGGCAGCGTATGTTGGCTCACGAGGCGAACGAGAAGCGCCGCGATGCGGCTGCCCGGGAGCGTGTGCGTTTGCGCGCTGCTGCCCAACAAGCCCGTGACGCGGCCGACGAAGTAGATCTTGCGGAAGACGAGGTCTTCAATCTGCAGGTCGAGATGAACGAGCAGGCGCGATCAATGCGCGGCACGGCCGGCGCTAGCCCGTAAGCAGCACCTTACCGAGAGCTGCAAACGCAGCTGGCTCGGTTGCCAAGAAAGTCACAGATTGAAGCGCGTTGCCGGGTCCCGCTATCGCGTTAACTTTCTCTTGAACCTTCGCCCCATGATTCGGGGCGTCGCCGGTGTAGGAGATGACCGCAATGCCGACGGTTGCCATCGCATCGAGCAGGGCTAGCAGTACCTCCAGCTGGGCCTGCAGCTCGACCTTCACGGCCAGCATCACCGAGAGATCCACCTGCACGGCAGGCAGGCCAAGGCCGGCGCTCGCGGCGATCTGAGCCTCAATCGCGGCCACAAGGTTCGTGGCCGCGGTGAGCTTCGCCTCCAACGTGGGCGGAGTGATCGCAATCTTCGCGGACACCGACGCACAGCCAACCAGCTTCGCCTGAATGTCAGCCGCGGTTTTGACGACGAGGCTGTTGAATGCTGGAACGCACTGGCCAACGCTAAGCTGGCCAACGATTTCTGCCTGATCCGCCATCCTAGGCCGTCAATTGCCCGTTGCCGCCACTGACGATCCCTACCAAGGGCGTAGTGATGTGCATGACGCCCGCGATGGCGGAGCCGGGCGGCGTGGCCGTGCCTTCGAATGGGATCGGCGTCGCTGGCTCAACGAAGATGTCGACGGTGTCGCCGACGCGCGCGATCGCCCCCGCGCGTCCGCCCACGATATAGTCGAGGCGCTCGACGGAATCCGGGTCTGATTCCCAGTTGTGGACGCGCGGCCGTCCCGGATCGCCAGCAGCGAAGAACAGGTGGCAACGGGCGCCGTTCTTGAGTTTCGCGCGAAAGCCCGGGAGCCCATACACGATCATGACGTGGTCGAGCCCCGCCGAGCGCATGACCTCGTCATCGGGAAGCACCTGGACCGTCCCGTCGGGGTTCTGCGTCACGACCTTGCAGGGGTATTCGCGGGAGTAGTCGATCTCTTGCTGTTTGCCGCCGAGCGCCTTCTTGAGCGCGGTGGACACGCTCGACGTTCGGATGTGCGAGCGGAGCAGGTTGCCGTAGCTGTGCGTGACGTGCTCGATCTTCTGCCCCTGGTAGGTCGTTCCCGGCACCATGTTGGGGGTCTCGGGCGCCAGCGTGAGGTGGCCGTCCTGCCAGGTCTCTTGCGTGAGTACGCCTTCCGGCGCGACCTCGGGCCAGGTCTCGGTGCCGAACCACACCGTTCCGTCGCGCATCATGCGCCACGCGCCGCCGCAGGCTTCCGCGAGCTTGGTCAGGGCCTGCTGGGCCGAGCTCTGCGGCCCGCCGGCGACGTGCCACCGCGGCAGCACCTTGTCGAGCGTGGGACCGTCGGACAGATCAGAGAGGTCTTCGCCGCAATCCTTCAGAATGTCGTGAAGGACGGCCCCGACCCGCACGCCCGTGCCGCCCGAGTAGCTGTGCGGGCTGATGGGCCTCGTGAGGTTGCCGTTGCCCGCGACCACTTTGCACTTGGCGCGCGAGCCTTCGACTCCCGTGTGCTCGGGCAGCACGGTGCCCGTGAACTCAAGATCGTCGAGCTGAAACTTGATCTTGCCCGTTGACGGGGTTTCGCCGTCGAGGTCGAGCTCGCAATGCCAGGCGCCCACGCGCGGCTGCCTGAGCTCGGCCGAGATGGGCGAAACGGGCGCGCCCGCCGCCGCCGCGTTGGCCTTGTTCTGGCAGTCGAGCAGGTTCTCGTGGAGCCCGCGGAGCGAGTTGTTGACGGCGCCCTGCTCGAGCTTTCGCCCGGGCGGCATCACGCCGTTCGTGCCCGCGACGGCCTGAGCCTGCAGGTTGAAGTCGACCAGGTCGCGCTCGAGCGTGCCGACTTGCGAGATCGTCTTGTGGAGCCCAGTCGTGAGCTGGCCGAGCAGCGAGACCGTGGCCGAGAAGCCGATGCCAAGGCTGATGCCGGCGGAGATCTTGGCGGCCGCGCTGGCGCTCACGCCCACGCCTAGGCTGAGCGCGTCCGTCTTGCGCCCCGTGCTCGGCTGAAGGCCATTGCCCTTGGGGTCGGCAACCTTGATCGTTAGGCCGATCTTGGCCACAGAGTCGAGGGAAGCCTGCAGGCTCTTGGCCATCGCCGGCGGCGTCCACCGGAGCGCTAGCTGCTTGTCGACGACTGCCTGCAGCTTCGACTTCAGGGCATCGAAGGCCAGTGCGGTCATCCGTCTCCGAACGTGTTGGTCGCGATGTTGGGCGTTTGACCGGGGAGAGGCGGCTTCGGCAGCGAGCGCAGGATCGCTTCCTCGCGGATGCGGCGCGCCTTGTCACGAATCCGATCAAAGACCGTCGCTTTTTGGGGCAGGGCAGCCGTCGCGATCTTCGGGTTGCGGGGCGGCTTGGCCTCGGGCGTCTTGGACTGCTTCGCGTCCTTTTCTTCCTCGAACCATTCGGCAATTCGGATCGAGATCTTCATGCCCTTGCGGGCGGACGGCGCGTCGTAGTGGATCTTGTGGACGTAGACGTCGCGGATGTCGTTGAGATTGACGAGCGGGTGGGTGATCGCCAACGGCGTGCGGATGCCGCCGGTCTTCGGCTTGATCGCGGGCAGAATCTGCACCCACTGGGGCCAATCGGCCGCCGTGAGTTCCACGACGATCTGAAACGCGCACGGGGAAAGTCCGTTGTCGCGAAGCTTCGCTTTTTCCTTCTTGCGCTTCTTCTGGACGTCGACGTCGAGGCCGACCTCCAACCCCTCGACCGTGCACACGCCCGGCAAGAAGACGCCGCCGAGTTGGACCATGTCCCACGCGGCATCCTCGATCCAGTCCGTGAAGCTTTCGCCAGCCATTACGTGTGCTCGGCCAGAACCTTGATGATCTCGGAATGCACGGTCGCGACGATTCGGCCGCCGAGTGACTCGGGGCTCTCGCCTTCGACGTGCTGGACGGTCGCATTGACGCCACCGTTGATGACGACTGCTCTGCCGCTCGTCGTCCGGCTCGCCTCAGTGACAGCGGTGACGCCGCCCAAGGCGGCAGAGGAGCTAGCCGCCGTAGCGCCAGCCACAGCCGCGCCGCCGCGAAGCTCTAGCCCAGGAATTTGTGCGATCAGGCCCGCGGTAGCCTGAACCCCGGGGATCATCGCCAGCATCCCCATGACGAGGTTGCCGACGAGGATCTTGCCCATGTTGTACCAGAGGGGCACGGCCTCCGTGATGAAGTCGATGGCGCCCTTGATCAGGCCGATCACTCCGGTGATCGCGGCGCCGGCGAGCACGAAGGGCGCGGCGATCAGGCCCACGACAGTGCTGATCGCAATTCCTGCGCCCAGCGCCACCACGGTGAGGCCCTGCAGCGCCGTCGACACGCCGTCCCAATGCTCGACGACCCAATCGCCGGCCTTGATCAAGAGGCCCGCGGCGCCCACGACGGCGTGCAGGCCGACAACCAGCATCCCTTCGATGCGGGGCCAGTTCCGCGTCATGAAGTTGATGAATTGGCCCCAGCGCTCGAGTAGCGCGGAGCCTACGTCGCGAAGCTCTTGGTTTTCGGCCAGCTTGACGATCGTGCCCTTGACCAGCTGCGTGAGCTGGACCATGCCGGGCTCGAGTTCTTTACCAACGTCGAGGAAGAAATTGGAGACGCCGGCCGCAAACTGGTTGCGCATGCCGGTGATGGTCGAATCCGCAAACGCCTTGCCGGCCTCGCCCAGGTTCGACTCGTGCGTCTTGTGCTTGATCGCGTCGATGATGGCTTCGATCGCGACATCGCCGGTGATCTTGCCGGCTTGCTGCATCTTCTGAACCTGGCCCTTGTTCTTGCCGAGGCTCTTTTGCAGCGCATTGTAGACGAGTTCCGACGAGATGCCGCGCTCTTGGAGCTGCAGCATTTCCTGGGCCTGAAGCTTGCCCTTGCTCTTGATCTGCGTGATGGCGAGCAACGCGCCCGACACCTCGTCCGCCGATGCGCCGATGGCCTGCAGGTCCGCGCCCATCTTGATGAGCTCGGTCGACTTGCCGATCGAGAACTGAGCGGCGAGCAGCCGCTGGAAGCTGTGCTCAGTGGCCTCTACGTCGAGCCCCAAGCTTTGCGCCAGGTGGCGGGTGTTGTCGAAGGCGGCCGCCGCGTTGGCGGTGTCGTTCGTCAGAAAGCCGATGGCCAGCACGGAGCGCTGACCGAACTCGGCGGCGCTTTCCGAGGCCTCGAGGAAGCTGAGGCCCAGGCGCCCAACGGCCTTCACGCTTTCCCAGACGGCGCCGTAGACCGAACGAACGGCGCCTTCGGCCAGAGCGAACAGCCCGAGCTCCCCCGCGATCGCGCCGAACCCGCCGCTCGTGTCCTGCGGCTTAGCCATCGCGTCCGTGAGCTTCTTGTGGCTCGCGGCGAAGTCCTTCGTCTGGGAAAGACGGGCCTTTGATACCATCTTGTCCCAGTCGCTCAGGCCCCCGCGCTTGGGCGGTGGCGCCTCGAGCGTCTTCCGCGTCGCCTTGAACGACTTATCCACCCCCGCCATGGCGGTCTGGATCTGTCGCGCAGGCGCGGTGACCTGATTGAGCAGGCGCACCGTGAAGTCGACGCTAGAGCTTCCGTCTGCCATTCCGTTACCGAACGCGCCCGAGCGCCTTTTGGATCTTCACCCACAGCCCGATGAAGGCGTCCGACGCCCGCATCCACGAGATCATGGCGGCCTGAAACTCGGAGTGCATGATCGCGCCGAGCAGCGCGCGCTCCGTTGGTTCGCCTTCGCTGTCGACTTCGCCGTGCTGAAAAGCGAAAAGCGCGCGACCGCCCAGCAAGTGGTCGGCGCGCGCGCTTTCTAGCCTTTTCCCAGGTCTTCGGCGTCGCCCACCGCAAGCTGTTGGGCCATGGCCGAGATCAGAAGCGGGAGGCCCGGCTTTGTCTCGAAGTATTGCTTGAGGGTTGCGTGATCGGGGTAGACGACGCTGCCGTATGCGAGCGCCTCGCTCACGATAGGCGCCGACATCTTCTCGTTTCGGATGTCGACGACGAATTTCTGGTATACCCCACGCTTGGGCGTAGCGATCACGATGGGGCCGCCGCCCAAGGACTTTGGGGCGCGGAGCAACCGGATCTCGTCGTACTTGGTCTCCAGCTCCTGCAGCAGCTCTTTGTGCGTTGCGCGAAATTCCGCTTCCGGATCTTCGCCCTCGGGGCGCACGTCCGCGCCCCCAGCCTGTTCTTCGCTCATGACTTACTCCCGTTCGTCGTTGCGAACGCCCTGGATTGGGCGCTATGTCGGTGTGGTGGCGGGCCGCGCTTTAGCGTCTGCCGTTGAACGGATCCGCGCCGTTCATGTAGATGTTCATGACGTCGAGCGGCACGTCGACCATCGCTTGGTCGGGACCGTGCTGCATGCTCGTCTTGAGCTCGGCGAGCCGGACGCCGGTCAGGGTGTCGGTGACGATGGTCTTGTTGGGCACGTAGTACGAGACGCCCAGCACGACCTCCATCTGCGCCCAGCCAACGTTCAGTTCGCTCGCCGCGATGGCCAACATGTAGTTGAGCCAGTAGCGCGTGAGCGTCATCGAGGCGTCGAACTCGGCGTCGCCCTCGGTGCGATTGACCGGCAAGCGGCCCCGCCCGTAGAACTTCGTTCGATTGATCTTCGACGAGTATTCGATCTTGTCGATTCCGTCGATGATGCCGAGCGACTGGCCGTTGGCCACGAACTCGATCTCGAGCGACTGGAAGTCGTACGGGGTTTGGTCCACGACAACTGAGCCGGCCATTACGCTACGATGCTCCCGGTGAAGCCGATGTCAGTCGCCGCGTTCTCGATCGGAACGGTCGGAACGAGCTGCACGGTCACCTTGATTTGCCTGGTCGTTAGGACGTTGTTGGTGAGGTCCACCGTGGTCTTGAAACCACTGACGTGATCCATGTCGGGCACGCCCTCGACGGTCGGACCCTTGAGGGCCGCGGCGATCTTGTCGTCGAGCGCCGTTTTGATGCGCACGGCGTCGCGTGGGTCGAGCTTGCCGGTGCCATCGACCAGGCTGCGCACCTTGCGGAGCAGCCACGGCTGCAGCGTCTCATAGACGACGCGGCAGGTGCGGTCGATGACGCGGCCCCAATCCCAATAGATGAAGTCGCTACCGCTCGCGCTCTTGAGGTAGCCGTTCGTGCAGAAGAAGCCCGTCTCACCATCCAGCGTGCGAAGCGTGTTGATCTTGTCCGCTTCGAGGAACTGCTGGTTGGTATTCTCGTCGTTGGTGATCGCGCTGCAGCGAACGCCGCCCGAAGCGACGCGCCCGAGGTTTTCGGACAGATCTGCGTTGGCGGCACGCTCAGAGAACACGAAGGCAGCCGTGAAGCGAGGCGTGCCCCAGCCCGCGTGGGGGTTCAGGGTAGGGACGTCAGCGGTTCCAAAGCAAACCGCGACGCGGGCGTTTGAGAACGAGGCGAAGGCAGTCTTGACGTTGGCGCCAGTGTCGTTGCCACCGTCCATCATGGCTCGCGCCCAGCGATGGCGCGCCTCGAGGCGGCCCATCTGCGTGGCGACCGCCGCAGCCATCGTGGCAGCTGCCGCCCCGGATGCGCTTCGACCGGTGAAGTGCACCTGTTGGACGTCGTTGCTCCCGAGCGCGAGCAGGAAGGCGTCGAACGCGGTAGCCAGATCGGCCGTCGTGTACTGCGGCGCCGTGCACGCGAACGTGTGGTAGTCGCCGTTCTCGAAGATGGTCGGGCCGCCCCCGGGCACGAACGTTAGGGTGAGGTTGGTGCTCGGAATGACGTACGTCCCTCCGCTCGGCACCGTGATCTCTTCGGAGAACGTCGGGGCTGCTCCTAGTTGGTCGAGCGAGTAGTCGAATCGGGCCACGCCGAGCGCGCCCGTCGCCTTGATCCGGACCTTGACCTGGAAAGAGTCGTAGGCCGCGCCAGCTACCGTGATGGTTCCCGTGCTGGTGCCGATCGCAGTCTTGGTGACTGACCCAGCCGCGCCCGCTGTCGACGTCGCGGTCTTGAGCACGAGCACGCCACCGAGGGCGGTGATCATCGGCAGCGCGAGCTCGACAGCTTGGCCCTGGCCGAGCAGGTCCCGCAGGCTGTTCGGGTTGTTGCTGAGGTACAGCGTATTTACGACGCCGCCCGAGCAGTGACCCACGACCACGGGGTAGACGGCGCCGTTCGAAACGAGGCCGATGCCGCCGTCTCGCACGGCAATGGTTTGACCGGGCAGGTACGTCATCGATTAGGCCTTTGCGAACAGGTGGGAGTCGTCGTCGGCTTTGGTGGGCGCATTCGCAGCTTCCGCGGCTTCGGCGTTCTTGGCGTGCGCAGCGTGCTTGGACAGCGCTGGCGCATGCGGCTCGTAGTCGGCCGTGAACGGCACGCCCTTGTTGGCGAGATCCTCGGTGATGATCCCGAGCTTGCGCAGGTCGATCACCTCGCCTTTGTTGGCTGCGACGCGCACGTCACGCGGCTTCTCGCCGTCTTTTTCAGCCTTCACCGTGATAGCGACGTTCGTGTCGTTGGCGGCGCGCACGACGGGCGATGAAGCCGCAAGCAGCGCTTTTTTGTAGTCGTCGAGCGAAAGATCGACCGGTTTGGCTTCGTGGTGCTCGTGCTCGACCCAACCGTGTAGAGCTGCGGCCGCCTGATGCTGCCACGAGTACTCGCCGAGATTCGGCGTGCGCCCGCCAATGGCTGCCACGACGGCGCCGGCGCGTTCTTTGCGCTCACGAAACGCGCCGATCGCGACGGCATGCTCGTGCGGGCCGCGAAGGGCGTGCACCTCGGGCTTCTCGCTGCCGCCGTGCTGTTTCCGCAGCTCCGCGCCGCCCTGGTCTGAGCTTTTCTCGGTCATGAGTTTTGCGTGTCTCCCTTAGGGATTCGTGACGATGACGAGCTCGATGTCGGGGCCCGGCACCGGGTCGGTCTCGAGCGCGTTCAGGTCGCTGCGGAGCTTGACGTCGGTGGTGACGGACTCGATCGCGACTTCAGTCGCTGGGATCGTGCCGTCTATGCGAATGGGCACCGAGAGCGTGCACGTGAGGATGAAGGCCTCACCCCTTTCGGAGTGCTTGCCATCAATCTCAGTTGGGCATTTGAAGTTTTGATAGCCGACGTTGGGGCCGTACGCAGTCGCGCGAATGGCGGCCATGAGGTTGGCCATCGCGTTCCACGTCAGCTCAAGCGTCTCGAACCAGAACCAGATCTCGAAGGTGGCGAGCGCCTGCGCCTGCACGCCGTCAGGGCCACCGATCTTAGTTGTGGTGCCGAATAGTCCGCCGGTGAGGGTCCAAACGATGCGGGGGCAATCCGCGTTTTTGGCCTTCTCGAGATTGCCCAGCTCGATCGGGATGTCTTGTCCCGTGCGAGCCAGGTACTCGGCGTGGATCTCGCCGATCAGCTGCTCGCAGATGAACATGGGCTGATCAAATCCTGCGGAGCTTCACCCCGAAAACCGCTTTGATTCGCACGTTGATCGCGCGATTCCACGGAGCGGAAGACATCCACTTGACGGGCAACATGCGGCGCTGCTGTTGCCCTTTGACGGAGCGCCGAAACAGCGTGCTGCCGTTCGAGCCGGTAAAGCGCATCGCCTTCCCCTTGGCGCGAATCCGCGCCTTGGTCGGGCCATACAGCCCGGTGCCGCCCTGCGCGAACAGTGCGCGCGCGAGACCGCTGCCCACCGTGACGGCGTCGGGGCTCACGTAGGTGATCTGGAAGCTCTTTCTCAGCTTCCCGCTTGCACCTTGCAGAATGCTGCGGCCGTCCGGGTAGCTCTTGCGATACCAGGGCACGCCGTACGGGTCGCTCTCACGAGCGAAACCCTTGTCGACCAGCTCGAGCGCCTCTTTGCCAACGCTTTGAGCGATCTCGCGGAAGGCAGCCGGTTCGCCTAGCGAGGCGACGCGCTTGCCGATCGCATTCAGCTTCCCAAAGTCGCCGGAGAGGGAAGCGGAAAACATCACCAGCCCCGCGAGGCGTTGGTCACGACGGCGGCGCCGCCCTCATACGTGGTTGGCGCGCTATCGACGATGCCCGGCGGCCGTAGCTTGGCCTGCGAAACCCGCATCAGCCAAGCCTGCGCGTCGTCGTGGTTCTTGATGAACAGCTCGTCGGTGCCCTGCGGCTGAAAGCCGCGGAAGCTCATGACGTGGTAGGCCGCGATCGCCGCGAGCCGTTTCGTCATCGACGGGCCCACGCTCACGATGGGCAGCGTGAACGAGCTCGCCATGGCGTCCTCGCCGTCTTGCGAGGCGTCGATCAGGGCGCCCGCGACCACCGTCTTCGGAACGCTGGCGATCGCCTTGGTCGGCACCTGCGCGCCGTTGAGCGACCCGATGGTCAGAAAAAGCTGATGCGCGTCACCGTAGACGGTAAAGGTCGCGCTTGGCCCCGTTCCCGTCAGCACCCAGCTGACCCGGACGAAGCGGCTCAGGCCGGCGAAGTTTCGCTCGACCTTGTCGACGGCCGTGAGGGCGTCCCAAGCATCGACGGCGCGCCAGCCCGTTGCCCCGTCGGCAGAGGTTTCGAGCGTGACGACCAGCGAAGCGTTGGCCCCGCTGATCGCCGTGAGCTCGAGCTGCAGACGCGCCGCGCTGCGCGTCGCCCCGATGTCGACGGCCGCACCTTGGCCCGTGCCAGTGCGTGCGGCCAACGCCAGGCCGACGATCGCGAGCGCTTGCGCCATGCTGGCGACCGATCAGGCGCCGGGGTTGGCGACGACCTGCCCGACCAAGTGCACGAAGCCGGTGCCGGCCGTGAACGCGCTGGTGATGCGGTCGAAGCGCACCGTGTTGGTCGGCTTGAGCAGGATGCCGCCCGCCACCTTGGCGCCAACGGTGCCGAGGGTGCGGACCGACGAAGCGACCAAGGTCGCGAGCACGTCGCCCGAAGCGCCACCCAGCAAATCGCCCTTGGTGCTGTTCGGCGCCTGGCCGCTCGAGACGCCGATCGCGCTCGAGCTGCCGCCGGTCCAATCGGCCGTGACCTCCCAGTAGCTTCGGCCGATCAGAGCGTACATGCCGGCGGGCAGGGTCGCGAGGACAGCCGCGTCAGCGGTGCCGAAGGCGATCGCCAGCGACAGGTCGAACACGTAGCCCGGGGCAAGCAGGTAGCGCCCCGCGCCCGTCGTCGGGGCGATGACGAAGATGTCGTCGCCGGCCAAAACGCTGGTCGCGTTGTAGACGTACCGGTTGCCGTTCACGACGAAGACTTCGCCGTTGACGTGATCGGTGACGTCGAGCGCCTTGAGCAGAGCCAGGGTGAGCGCGAGCGTGGAGGCGGCCAGCGGGTGACCGAACTGGGAACGGGTGATCATTCTGAAACCTCAGGTGGGGTGTCGAGCAAAAGAGACGAATGTTGGGGTGATCGCGCGCTGCCTAACAGGCGTCGCCGTCGATGGATCCGGTGAGCGAAGGGCCGCCGGTGCCGCCGATCACGTAGTCGAGGCGGACGAAGCGATCGCAACCGCCGAAGCTCTTCTTGGAAGTGCCCGTGCCGGTGATCTGCGTGAAGGTACCGATGCTCCGGAAGGTGCCAGCGCGCGTGTCGCAGGTCATGACGGTGATGTCGAGCGTGGGGCTCGAGCCGGCGACGGCGCTGATGAGCGCGGTCAACCGAATCGATCCACGGTCACCCAGCTCCACGACGGGGCTCGAGCCGGTTGCCGAGATGGTGCCCGGCGATTGCGCGACGCCCTTTTCGTGGCCGCCGGCGCCCAGGAAGGCCACAGGCAGGGTGTCTGCGTAGCGACCGCTTTCAGTTCGGTATCCCATGTTCAGATCTCCGCGAATGCTTCGAGCACCGCTTTGGCTTTGAAGTACGGAAGGCCCTGGTTCACGAGCTCTTCCTGGTCGGCGCCGTCGAGGTCTTCGAGCGCTCGGTAGTGAAGCGCGTCGAGCTCGGCGCGGAAGGGGAAGTCAGCCGGGATGGCGGTCCCCGGCTGCGCTTCCTGCTTGCCCCACCAGACGTGCTGAAGCGCGTCCTGCGTGACGTCGTCCCCGATGCACTGCGCTTTGAGTAGGTAGAACCTACGCGCGCTGTTGACGTCGCCCATCGGTCGGCTTTTCCGATTTGATGGACTTGTCTTCGGTGGACGCCGACGCCGCGGGCTGCGCCGCGTTCGCCTTCTCGGCGGCCGCGGCCTTCTCTCGGTGGTGACGAAAGAAAGCCGTCGGATTGACGGCTTGCACGGTTTTCACGCGCTGGCCTTGGTCTTCAGCTTGATGACACCGGTCTTGGTGCCGTTCGCCGGGCGCTTGTACAAGTGCGCGACGAAGTAGGTGTGCAGCGCCGTGATGTCGCTGTGGCTCAGGATGTCCTGACCCTGCAAGACGTCGGGGTTGCCGTTGACCCAAGCGGCCATCGCGCTCTGCTTGCACAGCAGGTTGTCGTAGGTCGCGCTGTTGGCGCCGGCGCCCGTCACGACGATGCGATCCGAGACCTTGACCGGGATGCCGGCCATGCGCGGCAACGGGAAGTCCTTGGAGGGATCCGTGAACAGCGGCTTGCCGGTGGTGTCCTTGAGCTTGCGCGCATCACCATACACCTTGGAGTGCATGATCATGAGCATCTGGCTCGGGTCGTCGGGCTGCTCGTCCGCCCAGAGCTGAGCGGTGTCGAAGATGCCGTCGAGGCTGATGAGCGCGGCCGCGCCGGCGCCGGTGCTGATGTCGTTGGTCAGCGTGGTGAGGCCGCCCTTGTCGATCAGGGCCTTGTCGATGCGGCGCTTCCAGGCTTCGCCAAGCTGGCGAGCGAGCTCGGCATAGGGGTCGCTGAACTGCGCGGTGAGGCGCGCCCAAGCCGTGATCTCGGCGGCCTTGCCCGAGTGGGTGACCGTCGCGGTTTCGCTCGTCTCGGTGAGCTTGGCAGGCGTCAGCGCCTGACCCTCGGTCACGTCCTCGAGCTCGCCGATCACGTCGAAGTACGGGACACGGATCGTGTCGCCGCCCTTCAGCTTGTTGCCCTCGGGCCCGACGCTGGGGAGCGTGGGGCTCATGACGGCAACGCCCGTCCCCCAAAGGGCCATCTTGCCAACGAACCAGGCCTGAATGGCCTCTTGGAGTTGGTCGACGTAGATGAGATCGCTGCGCTTCGTAACGGCCATGTGTTTGCCTCTGTTGCTGTCTGCGGATGGAGATCGGCGCTCCCGCTGCGTGCTTGCCGCGGGCTAACGAGCTGCCGGTCTCGGCAGCGTGAAGTGGTTGGTGTGGTGGCGAGATCAGGCAGCGTCGAACTTCGACGCTGCCTTGCGCGGCTTGCCGCGACGCTCCCAATCGGCGCGCAGCGAGGCGTAGGTCTCTTCGCCCATTTCGGGGCGCAGGGCCGCCATCTCGCCCGGGGTGTACTCTTCGTACGCCTTGCCGTTGAACTGCAGCGGACCGTCGCCCTGCGGCGCGTCCTTGCTCTGCGTCTTGGGTGGCGTGATCTGGTCACCCTTGGCCAGCACGGCGTTCGGCGTGAGCGCCTCGACGTAGGCCTCGGCTTGGCCGAGCGTCCACTCGTCCTTGGTCAGGTCGCGAATCTTGCCGCTCGCGCGCATCTCGTCCTTGGCCTTGAAGCCAGCTTCGACGCGGGCCTGCAACTTGTCGGCGCCGTCCTTGGTGAGCTTCTTGTCGGCGCGCGCCTTGTCGATCAGAGCGGTCAGCGCGGACTTGTCCGCCGCGGACTTGGTCTCGATCGCGGCCGCTTCCAGAGCTGGGACCTTTTCGGCCTGCTCTTTCCAGGCCGTGATGGTGCCGATCGCAGCTTCGCCGTCTTTTCCGGTCAACGCGATGACTCGCATCGAGAGGTTTACGTGCGGTTGCATGGCCGTGACCTTGGCCTCGTAGGCCGCCATCACCGAAGCTTCGGTCGCAGATTCGGTCAAACCAAGAACAGCCAGCAGTCGGGGATAGGTCATGTCGTTGCCTTGTGGTTCTGCGCGCAAAGCGCTCGTTGGGGGCGTGCCGCGCAATGACGCGACGAGTTGGGTCAATCGTGCGGGCGCGGCTTCGAGCCGGCCGAGGGCAAATGTGCAAGCCGTGACAGCTTCAGTGTCGGAGTCACCGCCGATAAAGTCGGCGAGCCCGAGATCGATCGCTTCCTGCGCCGTGAGGTAGGTTTCGGCCTTCATCTTGGCGCGAAACTCTTTGGCGGAGACGTTCTTGCCGCGACGCTTACTGGCGTCGGCGTACATCTCGGCCATCTGCTGATTCTCGCGCTCGATGCGATCAGCGATCTTGGCGTGATCCTCGCCAGTGCCGCGACCGGGCGTGCCGGCGCTGCCCTCGTGAATCATCACCATCGCGTTCTTGGCGACGGTGACTTCGTCCGCTGAAACGACGGGGAACGTCGCGGCCGAAGCTGCGATCGCGTCGACCTGCGCGGTCACCTTCACGCCCGCTGCGCTCTTCTCGCGCATCAGGTTGTGAATGGCCTTGCCGTCGTCGAGAATCCCGCCGAGCGAATAGACCCGCATGTGAATGCTGGTCAACCCCTTGGCGCCACCCACTTTCGCGAGCACGTCCTTTGCTGTCACACCATCCGAAAACCAGCTCGCACCGATCGGGTCGTAGATGTGCAGGTCGAGTTTGCCGTCGACTTCAGTGGCCTTGAACGCCCAGGTTTGAGTCATCGGTAACACCGCACCTTGATGCCCACCGTGCTCGCCGCGAGGATTGATACGTATTGGCCGGGCTCAATGCGGTCGCCAGCCGCCACCGTCAACGTCCTGCCACCGGGAGTGCGAATCGTTCCCACGATCAGCGAGCCCGACGCCGAGCCGGAGATGACCTGCATGAACCTGCAGCCACCGCCAAGCTCGGTGAAAGGAATGTCGACGCCCGCGGTCGTGTACTCGAAGAGGTCGCACGCTGGCGCCAGCTCTTGGAGCTGAGTGTCTTTGTTGCCGCCTAGCATTAGCTACTTCTTCTCGGTTGGCTTGGGGTCGGCGGCGGGTGTGCCCGGTGCTGCGGTCGCGACCGGATCCTTGACGGTTCCGGGCTTCAGGAAGCCTGAGAAACCGAATTCGTCAGCGAAGGCGGTGCGGTCGATCTCGAACCCGAGCGCCTGGGCTTTGCCGACCGCGTCGATCGAGTCCTTGAAGACAGTGGCTTTCGCCTTCTTGTCCTCGGGGATGTCGGTCTGATAGGCAACGTAGGGCGCCAGGCGGGTATCGCCGTAGTTGGCCCAGGCCCAGTGCACCAACGTGTGGTCGTGGGTGGTTTCGGACCATCCCGCAGCATCCTCGCGACGGTTCAGCAGGTCGCCCTGCCGCTCCTGCACTTCGCCGAGCGCAAGCGATGCGCCACCTTTGGCGCTGGTGCTGAGGTTGCCGCCGCGAATCGTGACCGCGATGGCCATGTCGGCCATTTCGATCTGCGCCTTGAAGATGTCGCCGGTGGTGGCGGACAGCTCCACAAGGTCGTACTTGAAACCCGGCGGCAGCACGAGCGTGCTGTCGCGAGCCATCTGGCTGATGTCGTTCGCGAGCTCTTGGCGCTTCTCGAAGGTCTGCTCGACGTCCTTATCGGACGTGATGACGTTGCGCGATGCGCTTTCGCCAGCGCGGCCCCAGTCGCTGATCGCGTACTGCTTCAACAGCACCCAGCGGCAGAGCGCGCGCCAGAGACCCAGCGACCACGGCCGGTACGTGCCGAACGGCATGTGGCAGAACCACGTGCCGTCGCCGAAAGAGACCTGCTCCTCGGTGCCGTTCTCGAGCTTTCGGACCCAGCTCCGGAGCGGCCAGTCGTACCGAAAGGGTTGCGGGTGAAAGAACGCGAGAACCGGGATGTCCCGTTTTCCGTGATCCTCCAGCACCGTCCAGCGATTGACGCCGGGTCCCATGCCGAGCAGCAGCGACCAGTAAAGGACCTGCTTCGACTCGGGATTTGGCAAGCAAGCGTCCCAGTCCTCGTCGGCCTCAATGGCCTTGATGACTCGGTTTTGCCGGCGCTTGTCGCCCGTTGCTTCGAACGTCTTCGGAAGGCTGAGGAAGCTCGCGACGCGACCGTCGAGCGATCCTCGAACCTTGTCGTCCGCCATCAGCCAGTCGCACAAGTCGACGGCGAGACGAATATTTCCGGAATCTGCCGCCTGCTCAGCCTGGCGGATCTGCGCTGGCGTCCAGATGCGGTAGGTCCGCACCGAGGGGAGCGCAATCGCCGCTCGAGCGTCCTTGGTCGGCTTCGGGCTGGGCGCCTGCGTGGGCTTGGCGCTCTTGCGGGGAGCCATCAGGACTGTCGGTTGATGATGAGTGCGCTCGAGCCCTCGACGACGCGCAGCACCTCGAAGGCCGAGGCCAGCGCGACCGCCTGGTCGTCGTGGGAGTCGTTGACGCCCGTCATGGTGGTGAGCTCGTCGACGAAGTCATCGACCCATTCGGGCCGGTCTTCGCCGCCGGGAACGAGCACGCGCTCGAGATTCCACTGCTCAGAGACGGGCTGGACGCGGTCGACCGGCTGCCCCTTGGCGAGCACGCTTTTGAAGCGCTCTCGCGGGATGCCGTGACGCGCGAAAAGGTCTTTGATGAAGTCGGCCGAGCCCTGCTCTACCGTGTTGCGGTCCCACCGCACCGGGCCCGGCTCTTTCGAGTAGCAGGCCTTGATCGCCAGCGCGAAGCTCGGCGCGTCGACGTGCTTTCGGACAACGTCGACCACGTAGTAGTGGAAGATCTTCCGCTTCTGCTTCGTCTGCGGGTCGACTTCGACTTCGCCCGAATCGACCGCCAGCAGCTTGAGGCAAACGCTCCAGTCGCCGATCGTCTTGGACGAATAGGCGAGGTCGACGCCGTAAGCGACGCGGTACCCGACGAGCGGGTTTGCGAGGAACTCTCTCCAATCAAACCGAACAGGTTCTTTGAAGAGCGCCTCACCCGGCAGCAGCGGCTCGCCCTGGTAGAGCGCCGCGAAGCTGTAGGGATTGGCTTTGCGCTTGTCCTGAAGGTATTTCGCGCCCCAGTACTTGGGGAGGAGCGCGACTTCTTCGCCGTTGTCGTTGGCGCTGAGCGCCGGGATATTCTTGCCGACCCAGTTCGCGCGCTTTTTGAAGCGGCCGATCGGGTCGTCGGGATGCCACCGCGTGTGGACGAGGAACAGCGTCCCGTCCGGCGACAAGCGCGTCAGCACGTCGTCGTCGATGACGTCGGCGATCGCGTCGCGTCGCGCCTTGCTGCGCGCTTCTTCACGGCCCTTGATCGGGTCGTCGCAGATGATGAGCCGGAAGCCGCGGCCGGCGATGCCGACACCGATCGACTTGGCGACCAGGCCGCCGCCCGTCTCAAGCTCCCACTCGTCTTGGCGGTTGCTGTCGCGCGCGAGCCGAAGTCCCGCCTTCAGCGCCAGCTTCCTGACGTCGCGCGAAACCTTGCGCGCGTAGTCGTCGGTGTGGGTGAGGAACAGCACCGACTCGGTCGGGTGCTGGATGAGGTGCTTGACGATCGCGTGAACAAGCGTCGTCGTCTTCCAGTGCCGTGGCGGCACCGAGAACCACACGTACGCTTGCCCCTCGTGGGGAGCGATCGCGGTCTCGAGCTGGTCGATCAGCCAAGGGAGGTGATCGGGCGGGTCGTTGCCTGGGCTGAGCCGCGGCACCAGCGCCAGCAGCGGCAGATCGCCGATGCTCGGAAGGCTAGTGGACTGGGGGGTCGGCCGTAGAGCTCTCCGCTCCGCCAGCTCGTCCCGTAGGCGTTCGAGCCGCTTGATCTTTGCGACCAGCCGCAGTGCCCGCATCGCCGTCGCCGATGAAATCTCGTTGGATGGTCAGGTCGCCCAAGGTCTCGGCCACCTTCGTGCACTCCGCGATGCTGGCGTCCGGCAGCAGCTTCTGAATCCGCCGGAGCGTCTTCTCCAGCGTCTCTCCGAGAAGATCCGCATGTTTACGGGTGGCCTCCTCGGTGAAGCGCTCGACCAGGGCTGCGACTTGCGGCAGCTCCCCGCGGCGAAGCTGGCTGCGGTAGCTCTCGATCGTCCTTTCGGCGAGACCGAACTTCTTCGCGGCGGCGCGGTTGCCGTGGAGCTGCGCGTGAGCGACGGCCCCGGCGATCTTCGTGGGAGGCAGGCGCCGACCTTGCTGGCCTTTTCGGGTTCGCTCGGTCACGTCGTGCTCCGGACTCGCCCGGGCTCGTCGTTTCCACCGGGAAACCCTTGGGGGCTCGGCGGTGGTTGGCCTCGGGCTTGGCCGACTTGTTGCCGTCGGCGCGTGTATAGAGCAGCTGCAGCCCGTGTCCGCAGATGTCCGCAGATGACCGCAAACTGATCAGGAAGTGGGCGACTTAGCGGGGTTATTCACGTGTCGTTTCAAGGCGTTGTGAGATTGTTGGAGGGCCTTGAGTCGATTTTCAACAATCTCGATTCGGGTGAGGTGCTCACCGAGGGCGGCTTCGGTATCATCGGGCTCCCGCTCGAGCACCGCTTTGGTGACGGCGCGGTTGAAGAACCACTTGCCGACCTTCGTTCCGGGCACGTTGTAGGAGCGGAGCACACCGCCGCCCATGCGCTGGTGAAGCGCCATCAGGCGGCGGCGAAGGGTGCGCTCGACCATGCCGATCTCCCGAGCGTGCTCGGCGAGCGGCACCCATTCGTCGACCTGGACCGGCCGACGCTTCCGGCTCAAGCCGTCGTGCCCTCTTCGGCCCAAGCCTTGGCGATTTTGAGGGCGGTGGCGTACCAGGCGCGGTGAAGGCTCCGAACGTCGGTGGTGGCGGCGTTCGCCATGGCCTCCCGGGCGTCCGGGTCGAGCTTCCCGCGGCAGAGGTCGACCAGGGCCTGCTCGTCGTCGCAGGCGGCGCCGGCGGCGGCCAGGGTCGCCTGCTGGGCGCAGAGGCGGGCCTGCTCGGCACGGAGAGGGGCAAGGAGTGGCAGCAGGGCCTCCTGGCGCCGCGCAGCCTCTCGCCGCGCGCGCTGGGCGGTGCGCAGCGCCTGCACGTCGGGCCGGCTCGCCCAGGCCTGGCAGGCGGCGCGGTACGGAGCCCAGTACTCGCGGGCCTGCCGCTCGATGACGCTTCGGCGGAGAACGAGCTCCGGGGGCTCCGGATCTGCCGGCCGCTCGGGGCGCGGCTCGGCCTGAGGGATCGGTGTGTCCAGTACGGCCGCAACGGTCGCCAGCTCCCGCTCGATAGGAGCCAGCTCGGACCGGACCCGCTCGAGCTCGGCCGCGAGGGTGGTAGCGCCAGCGCTGGCACCCCGGTCGCGGGCCTTGGCTTGCTTCAGCTGCCACCGGTAGAGCACGACGCCCGCCAGCTCACCGAATGTCGCGCGCAGCGTCTCGTGGCACCGGCTGGTGCCCACGTACAGCGCCAGCGCCGTCGCCCATTGCCGTCGCTCGAGCTGCTGCCACCGCTGCGCCAGCTCCCGGAGACCGCCGACGATGTTGCTCGGCGGCACGTAGCGCCCGTCCTTGGCCACGTCCTCGCGCCAGCCGATCCGGCGGAGCATGCCGTAGTTAGGATCCTCGGCGCTGCCGCCCGCGCCGCCACGTTCAATGCTGGCCACCACCTGCGCGAGGTTGCCGCGCTGCCCGAGCTCGGTTGCCGCGCTGAGCAAGAGGCGCTGCAGCCGCGGGCAGAACATCTCGCGGTCGAGCGCGCCGCGCGCGTGTGGTTTCGTGTCGGTGACCGTCGGTGTCGTCGTTGCTTCCTGCATCGCTGGCTCCTTGCTCCGCGACCAGCGCGGGGCGTTGTGATACGGTGCTTCCGATCCCGCCAGGTCCCGGAAGCCGTACAGCGATGTGCGGCTTTTGCGTTTCTAGCGCTTCGCCTCCGGCAGATAAGCCCAACGGACCAATCGAGCAGGGCCGCTCTCGCCCTCGCAGTTCCGGAACATGTGCTCGTACCAAACCACTTGAGCGGCATTCGGGTGGTCCTTGCCGCAGAGGTCGCCCACGCGGCGCCGTACGTAGATATCGAAGCCGCGATCGCCCAGATCGACGAGTACCTTGCGTCCAGGCTCAGGCAACGCGCCCGAATCCTTTGGCCACCACTCCAGCTGAGTGTAGGCGCGGACCCGTTGCAGTTTCGAATCCAAAACAGCTTCGAGCATGACGAGCTGTGCGCGCAGTCGCTCGGGCGTCCAGTCGCGATAGCCGAGCCCGCATGCGCACGGCGTCTCCCAGCATTTCTCGCAATCGGAGAGGCTCACGCGCCCTCGCAAACTGGGCAGAGCATCGCTAGATCGGCATCATGCCGACCACGCAGCTTGGATTTGGCGCGCAGCGCGTTTAGCACTGCATCCGGTTGGTAGTCGCCGATCAGGATTTCAACCAGCCAGCTCTGGGCATTGTCGTCGGGACCAGCGACGGTGATGTCGTAGCCAAAGGGGCCGGCGAGCCTGCGCGTCACGTTGATCGCGTCGACGGCGACGATGCGCATCGGCATGTCACCTAGCTTCCACTCGGTTTCGTTGATCGTGATAACGACGTCTTTCCAGCTAGGTGGCCCCATCAGCTTCGGGTTTTGGATCCAGAAACCCTCTGGCTCTGCCGCCCCAAACGAGAACGCGGCCCCCGTCGCGAGCGCCGCGCCAGCCGCAAACAGGTTCCGCCGCGAGAGCACCGCGCGGGCGGCGCGGTCGGAATGCATGCTGGCCTCGGCGTCGTCGCGGGAGAGGCCGAGCATTTTGGCGAGCTGTTGAATCATTGCTCCGCTCCCTCTCCAATAAACGTCACCACCGCCTTCAACGCCATCCAACCGCACTGACACTGCCAGCTCGACCGCTCCTCGAACCGGTGCCCGTTACTGCACCGGAACTGCGTCGTGACGATGTTGGGGTTGTGGTTGTGCTCGTTGCCGTCCTCGTCGAAGAAGACGTCTTTCGCGATCTGGGTTTGCTTGGTGCCGAGCACGCGGACGATTGAGCGCTGGCCGGCGTCGCGGCATTTTTCACAAATCACGTTTGATCTCCTGGACGGTGATGATGATCTCTTCGTCGAACGGCACGTAGGGCGTCCCGTCCTCGCAACGAACGTCGAACCCAGCGCGCGCCAGCTGGTCGGCGACCGGGCCCGCCTGCATTGTGATGCGCGTATGGAGCACGCTGCCATCGAGCCAGCTTTTGACGACGGGTTTTTCTTCTGGCCAGGGCCCAGGCACGGCTTTCTTCAGCTCGGTCAGGATGGTTTCACCGACGCGACCGTCATCGCGCAATAGGCTAATGCGAACACCAAAAGGCGGATCGATAGCCAATCGCCGCTCGGTGTCCTTGCGCAGGCGTTCGCAGACGGCGTCGATGATGCACTGCTGCTCGAGTGTGCGGTCTCTTGTCATGGCCGGCACATTTGAAGGGCGACGATTCGGTCGCGCAGCTTGCTGTCGCTCTCATCGTGCAACCAGAGCCAAAGCGTGTACCAGCGACGCTCACACTTTTGCCTACGGTCCAGATTCCACCAGGCCGCCAAGCGATCAAGGTCGGCCCCGCGCGCGTGCTTGAGCCTCACGGCTCCTCCGTTTCTTCGGTGGGCTCGTAGCCCTTCGGATCGATGCAGTGGCCTTGGTGATCGTCGGGCTTCTTGCAGGCCGGGTGATGGAACTTCCACGGGTCACCGTGCTTCCCACGACGCGCGGGTTGCTCTGGTTCACTGGCTGGCATCAGCTTCGGAGTGAACCCGCATGCCGGGCAGCTAGGTTGGCCCTGCATGTCGTGACGATTGCTGCCATCGGCGCAGGGCGGCGGGACAGGCGCAAAACCGTGGACGGTGGCGCCACTAGCGGTCACTCCTCGGACGGTGTGCGCCTCGGGATTGAGCGCTTCGAGATTCGCGATCCGCACCAGCGCGGCATCAAGCTCGTCGCAAAGCCACTCGATAGCAGCGTGGTGCTGCTGGCCAGTCGGCGCGTGGGGCCCATACACCAGCAAGACGGCGTCGCGCATTCTGGTGTAGCTGCGTTCGGTCGTCACCGCTCCGTCTCCCTCAGCATCTCCAGCACCTTGATCTGCTGTTCCAGCATCGGCTTCGTTGCCTCCGTGTATTCGTTGATCGACAGCTTCCCGTGCTCGAATTCCCAACGGATGCTGAAGAGCCCGTAGTTGATCGCTGACACTGAGGCCAGCAGCGCTGTCCTGTAGTCGTGTGGGTGCTCGTTGTTGCGGCTCACGTTTCGCCTCTCCTCGCCGCCCTAAAGGCTTCCTCGACCTCACCAGCGCCAGGCCACGGCGGCTTGACCGGCGCGCGCTTCTTTCCAAGGACCGCGTCGATGGCGCGGTTGGTCGCTGCCTGCAGCCTCGGTGCGCGCCGAATAACGTGCTCGACGATTGGGCGGCGGCGTTTCAACGCTGCGCCTCCGCCTTCTGGTGACACTCCACGTGCCGGACCAGGTGTCCGCTCGCCTGGTCGAAGTAGTGCGGCGTCTTGGCCTCGATGGTCCGGCCGCATTCGTTGCACGTCTTGACCTCGCGGACCGAAACGCGCTGCCAGATCCGCCGCGGCTTGCGGCCCGGCGGATCCAGCGGCCTCTCCGCCACCACAACGCCTCCCCGCGACCTCGCCAACAGCTCGCGGGCTCGTTGGGTTTGGGGTGGGTTGCGGGCGCCCAACGGCCTCCCGAATCCGGTCGTTTGCGTCTTCGCCCTGCTCATCCTGCTCTCCTGGAAGCGAGCAGCGTGACCCGCTCGCAATAAATGGCCCCGGCGATCGCGTCCGCCTCGTGCTCACCAAGCCTGTGCCCGTCGCGCTCGATGCCGGGGAAGTAGACGCGGCATGCCTGCATCACCTGAGCCTTCTGCGCTCGACCCGCGCCCTTGCCGCAGACCGCGATCTTGGCTTGCTGCGGCGTGTACAGCATGACGGGGATCCCATAAGAGAACGCCACCGCTTTAGCGACGCCAACGACCTCGAACACGGGATCGTTGTTCGCTCCGAAGCCGCCGCCCTTCTCGCCACGAGCGGCGGCCTTGAGACCCATCACGCGAGCGCCGACGGATGCCGGCGCTTGGTTCTCGACGCCAAACAGCGCCGGGCGGTAGTCGCGGCACACCGTCGCCAGCCCGAGCCAGATACGCAGAAGGCGCGCCGTGAGCTCTTCGTCTGGCTTGGTCTCGATATGGCCGCTGTCGACTAGATCGAGCTTGGCGCCGAATCGGCCGACCAGGCCCCACCCAACGTGGGCAATGCCTGGATCGACCGAGAGCACGTGACGAACGGGCTGGCTCACTCCGCGTCTTGCTCCTGCGCAGCCGCCCGCTTCGCCTTCTTAGCCTTCACTTCCTTGGCGGTCGTCTTGACCACGCGTCCCTCGTCCTCGGCGGCTTGCGCAAGCGCTTCGGGCGTGGGCTCGAAGTCTTCTGGCGTGACGGGGTCAGCGGGGTCGACGAGGTCCGCCGGCGGGGGTTGGCTCCCGCCGCCGTCGAAGAGATCGCCCTGGCGCTCGGCGGCCGCGTCCTCGCGCTCCTGCGCTGTCATGGCCCGCTCTTCGATCACGGCGTCAGTGTCGACGCGGCGAACCTCGACCTTGCCGAGGCGATCGTCGAACAGCTCGTAAACCTCGACGTGCCGCTTCTCGGTGCCGGAATCGAGCGCTTGCAGGAGGCTCTCGCGCTCGGCCACCAGCGGCTTGATCTTGTTGTTCGATGCCTTGGCGGCCGCCTTCTTTTCCTCTTCGAGCCGGATGATCTCGCGGTCGACGGTCTCGAGGCGCTCGCGCTTGGCGGCCTTGTCTTCTTCGGTCAGGGCCTCGTCGAGCAGCTCTTCGTAGGTGTCGTGTTTGATCGTGTTGTTGGGTTCGGCGTTGGTCGTCTGTTCGATCGTTTCGTCTTGGATGGCGTCTGCGAATTCGTTCATGTTCTTTCTCTCCCGGTGTCACGTTGCTGCGTAGTTGTCGTACTCGTCGTAGCTGGGATCGTGTTGGGGCTCAGGCGCCAGTCCGAGCGCGAGCTGCCGATCGTCGGCGTCGTAGTCGCTGATGAAGCAGGCAGAGTGCGGGTTCCAATTCAGCGGCACCGCGAAACCGACCGGTCCCTCTTTGACCTTCTCGACCCACAATTCGCGCTCCATCTTCTCGCCCGTCTTCTTGCCCGCCGTGTCGACCTCCTGCGTGATCTTCTTCTTGCCAAAGAGCACAGTCTCGGCCGAGTTGTGGAGGTCTTCGGACTCACGCGCTTTGAGGCGTCCAGTGCGCTCGTCCTCGGTGAGCTGACTGAATAGGATGCCGCCTGCGCCCGACTCTTTGATCGCGTCGGTGAGCAGGTAGCAGATGGTGTTGATCTCGTTGCGACGATCCTGCGAGCGCGCCGCCAAACGAATGCGCTGCATGTAATCGACCAGGACGATGTCGATCCCGTGCGCCACGACTAGGCTCCGAATATCGGAGGCGACGGCCTCGGCACTTCGCCCCAGTGCAGGCAGCAGCCACGGAATATCCTCGGCGTCAGCTAGCGCGTCGGCCAGCTTGCGGTGCTCTTCGTTGAGCAGCCGAGCCTCGCGGAGACGCATCGCGTGGACGTTCGTGCGCGTCAGGAACAAGCGGGAGCCAAACATCCGCTCCGGATCCTCGAAGGTCACGATCAGCGGACGCTGCTTGTCGCGGAGCGCCCGGTTTGCCGTGCCGACGATGAAGCTCGACTTGCCCCAGCTGGTTGGTGCGGCCAGCAGATGGACGGCGCCGTGCATGACCCCGCCCGTGGCGCGGTCGAGCTCTTTGGAGATCGTCCGGCAGCCTGGGTTCCGGTCGCGCTCGGTGGCGTGCTTGTAGGCCACGCTAAGGCTTTCCCGGACCGTCCTAGCCTTGGCCCCGGAAGCGAAGTCGGCGTCGCGGAGGGCGTTGGCCAGAGCCTCGCGCGCCGCCGGCATGCCGTCGCCGCGCTCGAGCTCGGCTCGGATGGCGACCAGCCGTTCGATGAGCAGGCGCTCTCCGGCCACTTGCCGGAGGCTGTCGACCGTGCCCCAGGGGTTGAGCTCGGTGGGCGCCATGAGCGCGCTCAGGACGCCTTCAGCACCGTGTTCGAACAGCTTGAGCTTGCCCTGCCGCTCGAGCTGCATGATCAGGTCGTCCCGGCTCAGTGTGGCCCCGCGTGCCGCGCAGATGGCGGCGATCGCGCGCTGCCAATCGGCCACAAATAGGTCGGGCTGCGGCGCCCACGCGGCGCGGAACTTAGCGTCGTCGAACCACGCCGACAGCACGCGGGAGCCTGTGTTCAGGTGGGCGAGCAGCAGCTTTTGGGCGTCGTCGTTCACGCCTGATCTCCGTAGGTTTCGCGGATTTGCTGGGCGGCGGCGGCGGCGGCGAACGACTGGCTGGGCGCCGGTGGGGCTGTCCGCGCCTCCAGCAAGCGGCGAAGCACTGCGGCGGTGAAGGCGCCTGGATGCCGACGCTCGGGCTTGGCAAACCAATCGGAATTTCTGGCTAGTTCGCCGGCGCGGACCAAGTCAGCCACCGGGTTTTCCGCGGCAATCGCCTCCAAAATAGTGCGCAGATCGCTGTCGGACTTGGGCGAATTGCCCAAACGCACGGTGTTTCCGAACGACCAAGCTGCGGCGACGGCCTGAACCTCGGGAAGCTGCGAGGGCTGCAAGTACTCGCCGTCGTAGGGGTTTTTCAGGATTCTTCGCGCCAGGTCGACCAGCTCTTGCGCGCGCGGAGTGCTGCTCTGATCCGTTGTTGCCTTCGGAACTGAAGGATCTCCATCACCACCACCACTCCCCACCGATCCGGGACTCACGGTGGTAGTCACACTGTCTGTCACGCCGTGACCGGAGGCATGACGGGAGACGTGACCAGAAGCGTGACCGCTACCGTGACCACCGCCGCCAGAACCACGTGACTTGGTCTTCCGGGCGCGAGCCTGTTCGCGAGCGGCGAGCACCTGCTCACGGCTCTTTGACCACTGCAGGTAGTCATGCATCTGAAGCCCCGCACGGCGGGTCTTTTCCAGTAGACCTACCTCAAACAAGGCACCCAGCGCCGCCGCGCGCTTCTCGGGATCCTTGGGGCCCTTGACCTCGTCCATCATATCCTCGGCCACGAACCCGTCCGTAAGATGCTTTCCGCAGTAGGCGCGGAGCCCAAGCCAGAGGTGCACCGCCTCGCTCCCGGCCAGCTTGATGGCGCGCACGAACTTCGGGTGCTCGAGGATCCCATCGTCGAGTTCAAGCCAACTCACGCAGCCTCCTTGACAAGTTCCACCGCGTAACCACCTTCAACCGCATCGAAAGACCGCACGAAACCGGCTTCGCGAAGCTGGCAGAGCACGGTCACGATCGTCACGCGCCCAACACGCTTGAGGCCGTTCACGTCCACGTCCCAAACAGCGCGCGCTTGGGTGCAGACATCGGGCGCCGACGGCGTCCCGAGCTCCGGATGGATCAGCCACATGGTCACCAACAGGCGGCGCGCGTGCGCGAGCCTGATGGGCCATGGTTCGTCGATGCCGGCGACTTTGAATAGATCTGTGGGCACGTGTTTCACCCGAAAAGCCTCCTCTGCGGCGCCGCAAAAGCAGCCGCAAACCCGCTGTCTCGTCCCGCGCCTGGTACCGCAGCTAGCCGTTCCGCCGCCAGCTTCTGCGCCACCTCGGCGACGTCAGTGCCAATGAAGTTCCGACCGTTCTGAAGCGCAGCGACACCCACGCTGCCGCTACCCACGAATGGGTCGACGACGACGTCACCTGGCACGCTGCTCTGCTTGATGAGCACGCCGGACACCTCCGCGGGCTTCTCGGTCGGATAGCCACCGATGATTCGCTTGAAAGGAATCACGTCGCTGATCCCAAGGTCGATCAGGCGTCGTTTGCCCTTCTCGAAGAACAAGATGAACTCGTACTGGGCCCGGTAGTGGTACCCCATGCCGATCGCCTTCTTGTCCCAAACGATCGGCTTCCAGAACTTGAAACCCGCCGCCTCTGCGAGCGGCTTGGCTACGAACATCGTCTCTTGGTCGCAGTACATGTAGAAGTGCGAGTCAGGCTTGAGCACGCGAAAGATCTCCGCGAACAGCTCGGGAAATCGGCTGTTGTGGAAGATTGGAAACCACTCGTTCGATGAGCCGTTGCTGACCTTGAGCCGTGTGGTCGTGCCTTTTGCACGGTGCTTTTCCAGCGATTCGTACGCAGGGTCAGTGACGACTAGGTTGATGCTCTCGGGGGCGAGGCCGCGCAGCCAATCAACGGCGTCTTGGGTAAAGAGTTCGTATGTGCTCATGACCTCTGTTCCCCTTCCGACGCCAAAGCCTTGCGCTGCTCCGCCTTGCCCTTGCGGTAGCGTTTCTCTCCGCAGCCGTGGCAGAGCTTCAAAAGCGCGAGCGGGTTGTCCGGCGGCGCCGCGTGTGTCGCCCCGCAGGTCACGCAGGAATAGGTGACCTCGCTCGCGATCGACTGAGCGGCGGCGGGCTTCTTCACGAGATCTCCTTGGTCTCGGGCAAAGTGCCAGCCAGCAAGAATTCGAGCACGAATGAGGGAAGCTCGAACGCAGTCGGGACAGGTTCCCCCTCACCGCTCTCGGTGAGCACGATGTGCAGCTCCCCCAAAGAAGCGCAGCGGCCAACACGAAAACCGAGATCAAATATCTCTAGCGACCAGTCGCAAGACTGCGGACGCTGCGATGCGGAGTCCCCTGCAGGCGTTGCACTCGTTGGTTCGACCGCTAGCGCAGGATTTGGAGCGCGCGAAGAATTCGAGTGGCCACCAATCGCCGCAAGGGCCTCGGCAGAGGCGCTCTCGAATTCCGCATCTGGTGCGCTCACGTGCCCGGGGAAAGCTTCGGCGGTAGTGGGTTCGGTGCATGGAGCGCTCTCCGCGATCGCGGCGTCCAACTTGTCGCGCAGCTGAATCAGCGCGAGCCGTGAGCGGTCGTTCAGGGCGCGGGCGGCCGCGAGCTGCTCGGCGCGGACTTCAACGCCGATGAGCGCGCACGCCAGGTCGTCGCGTACCAATCGGTGGTCGCGGGGCGACGCTGGGCAATGGATCCCGTCGTCGTGCTGTTCGCCCTGATCGCGGAACGGGCGCAGGCAGGTGGGGCAGGTTTCAGCCACGGCGCGCCCCCTTCCGGTCGTTCCAAGCTCCGGCGACAAGTAGCCAGAGCAACCACAGCAGCGCCGGCAGGAAACCGGCGACCTGGATCGCCGTGTCCTGGTCGAGCAGGTCGCGGTCAGCCAGCACGGCGCTTACCTCCAGCGGCTTCGATCTCGTTCGTCAGCCAGCGTGTGAACGCACCATTGGTCGGCTCGTCCTGCCAGGCTTGCATGACCTCTTGCAGGACTTGCAGGCGCACCGACGGAACCGCGCTCGCGACGGCCTGCTGGCGCTCCTCGTCGCGGCGGGCAGCGATCGCAACCTTTCGGTCGAGTTGGGGCACGGGCTTGCCAGCGGCCTTGGCGTTCTTGCGGTTCGCGCGGCCGCACCAGGCACATTTGCCTTCAGCGATGAGGCGCGCCCGACGCTTCCGCATCACGTCGCGCATGTAGGCGTTCATGGCGGCGCGCTGAGCTGCTTTGGCGTCGGCCGCCTGGATGTAGACCCAGCTGTCGCCGTTGCGCTCAGCGTGATCCACAGGCGTGCAGGACAAGACCTTGCCGGTCGAGTCGAGCCGCAGCAGCCACCAGCGGAGCTCAGCCATCCGCGCTCTCCCTGGCAAGCGCGAGCCAGCGCCGCCCGTGCGCCTCGGCGATCAGCCGGTCCCGGCGGTTGCGGGCAGCCGCCAGCCGATCGTGGGTGACCTCGACCCGGCGACGCGCCTCCGTCAGGTCGGGCGTCGTCGCGGCGTCGAGCAGGTCTTCGATCGCCTTGTCGAGCGTGCGCTCCCAAAAGCCGACGGCATTTCGGGCAATGGCGAGCGTGACGACCGCGGGCTCGGCGGAGCCGCGGAGCACGGTGAGGGCGGGGCAGCTCACCGAAGGCCCCCGCGCGCTTGTACCGCCGTTGTACCGATCGGCTGGTGAGCCGCCGGATCATGTGGACGTATCGGAAAGCCGGACCCCCCGATTTCCCCGACGAATCTTGTGTTTCCTGGTGTCCCGGGACGGAATTGAACCGCCGACACGAGGATTTTCAATCCGCCTTTCAGCATCGCTAAGCGGCCCGTTTCTTCCGGCGTTTCGCGCTCGGAGCGGTCGCGGAGCCCGCGACTTGTACC
>Ga0207667_10000173_pt1 | contig 95378 bp, 78 predicted proteins | sample KBSCornC52_FD_184301 | JGI IMG/M metagenome (GOLD analysis project Ga0207667, IMG submission 184301) | Corn rhizosphere microbial communities from Kellogg Biological Station, Michigan, USA - KBS Corn C5-2 (SPAdes) (version 2) | ecosystem: Host-associated > Plants > Roots > Rhizosphere > Soil ... | reverse complement strand
GTTGCCGGAAGCGGTCGAGCCACCGGTTACCAACGCCAATTTCTCGGAGGACGGCGTGCCGATCCACCCCGCCGGCAGCGTGGACGTGGACGCCGAAGGCATGCGACCGCATCCGATCACGCCCCAGCACGAGCGCATCTTTCACGAGAACGACTTGATCGGCGCCTTGAACGCCGCCATGGATCAGAAGGACGTGGCGGAGCTGCGCATCCAACTGAAGCAGTATCGTGACGAGTACCCGGAGGACGCGCACGTGCTGGCTGACGGCTACCAGATCATCGCCGACTGCCTCGAGCATCCGGGCCCGCAGACGCGCGCCGTAGCTCAGCGCTACTACGACGAAGAGCTCGACTCTGGTCTGCGCCGCTACGTTCGGCGTCATTGCCTCGAAGCGCCGAGTCCGTGACCGGGCCCCTGCCCCTGCACAGAGCGATAGTCCCAGCCCCGACTTAGCCGCGAGACGGGCGCAAATTGCCACGTTCGCAAACGACCAAGCCGAACGCGACGCTGAGGCCGTGGCCGCACCGTGCGTTTCCTTCGTGTAGGAGCGCGAGTTTGGCGGCCTGCTTGAACAACACCACCCGAGGAGTGATACGCTTCTCGAATGATGCTGAGCGCTGTGCGTGCAAGTCGCACCTGGTACGCGCGCCTGGGCGTGCTCGCCGCGGTGGCATTTTCCTGTTTTTCGCCCGCGCCCGCCGCGGCGGAGGTGATGCAAACCGGCGGCGTCGTGATCCCGCAGCAGGTGGCCGGCACCAGCTGCGAGAGTAACGCCACCAACTGCATCAACGGCAACGAGGTCGCCGAGGGCGGCGATCCGATGGACACCATCGACGCCGTCGCTACCGCCACCATCAGTCAAGAGACGTTCAGCCCGCTGTGTGAGCTGACCTTCAAGGTCGTGGCTCGCGGCGCCGGCTACAAGAACACGTTCGGCTGGTACGCCGTCCAGCGCGACGCCGCCGGCAAGGCCATGGCGCCCATGCTCAGCGATCTACACGTGTTTCTCCTGTGCGGTGACGCTATCGGGGTCGAGAAGACGCTCAGTATTCCCAAGGGTACGAGCGAGATTGGCTTCTTTCTCGCGAACGACGAGTCCACCTGCGTGTCCACGGCGCCCGATCCGCTGGGACCGGTGCTGACCAAGCAACCCAGCAATTTGTTCTTTTCGCAGCGCGCCTTCAACAGTGACGGCGACGGTCTGATTCACCTGTTGGTTTGGCAAAGCCACGTCAACCCGAACGCCTTTTACTTCGGTTGGGAAGATCTGAAGGGCGGCGGCGACAACGACTTCGAAGACTTGATGACCTACGTCACGGGCATTCAATGCGCGGGCGGCGGTGAGCCTTGCCAGGTGGAGGGGGAACAGGGCGTTTGTGCCGACGGCGTGATGCAATGCCGCGACGGCGAGCTCACCTGCGTGCCCACTCAGACCAAGAGTGACGAGGCCTGCAACGGGCTCGACGACAACTGCAGCGGCGAGATCGACGAGGGCGACGACCTGTGCCCCAAGGACGAGATTTGCGTGCGCGGTCGCTGCGAGCCGAAGTGCGGCACCGGTGAATTTCGCTGTGGCGAAGAAGAGACGTGCGTCGAAGGCGTCTGCATCGAGAACGATTGCGCCAAGAAGCAGTGCGACGCCGGCAGCGTGTGCCGCGGTGGCAAATGCGTAGCGCCGTGCGACGGCGTGGTGTGCCCGTACGGGCAGAGCTGCCGCGCGGGCGCGTGCGTCGACGTTTGCGCGGGGGTCGAGTGCGACCCTGGCTTCGTGTGTGAGCCGCGCGCCAGCAGCGACGGTGACACCATGGTCGGCGTTTGCTCCAGCTGCGACTGCCGCGGCTGTGACGCGGGTCAAAGCTGCGTCGACCACCTGTGCCTGGCTGACTCTTGCAAGGACCAGACGTGCGGCGCGGGCGCGCACTGCGTGGATGGCGACTGCGTCGACAACTGCGACGGCGCGAGCTGTCCGGCTGGACAAATCTGCGACGCTGGCGCGTGCATCCGCGACCCGAACGCGGGCGCGGGCGGCGCGGGCAACGAAGGCGGAAACGGCAATGGCGCGACCGGCAACGACGGCAACATCGACTTCGATCCGAACAACTCGGGCGGCAACGACGCTGGCGGCGCTGACCACGGCTCGGGCCAAGTCGGCGGCGATAAAGTGGCGATCGAGGCCAAAGGCTGCGGTTGCAGCACGCCCGGCGGCAATCCTTCGCCGCTCGGCACGCTGGCCTTGGCCGGCTTGCTGTTGGGCGCGGCGCGCGCTCGGCGCCGTCGCGCCGCGCGGCCGTAAGTCATCCCTCGCGCATCGGAAGCTCGACGACGAAGCGGGCGCCGCGGCCGTATTCGGTGTCGAGCGTGATGCTGCCGCCGGCGGCTTCTACCAGGCCGCGGCACACCGCGAGCCCCAAGCCGGTGCCCTTGCCGACCTCTTTGGTGGTGACGAACGGCTCGAACAGCTGCGCTTGCACGCGCGGGTCGACGCCGGGGCCGTCGTCTTCGACCAGCAGCCGCACGCCACTCGGGCTGCGTGCCGCGGCGATGCGCACGTGGCCCCCGGCTCCGACCGCGTCGGCCGCGTTCAGCACCAGGTTCAAGATCACCTGCATCAGTTGCTCGTGACCCAGCGCGACCGCCGGTAAGCCTGGGCTCACTTCGAGCGTGAGCGAAACCTCTTTGAGGCTGCGTTGGGGCGCGACGAGGGCAGCGGTGTCGCGCGCGGCGGTCTCCACGTCGCCCGGCTCTTGCTCGGCTTCGCCGGCCAGCGGTTGCGCGGCGGGTCGCGCAAACTGCAATAAATCCCGCAAAATCCGGTGAATGCGCTCGGTTTCCTTGCGCATGCGTTGCAGAAAATCGCGCTCTTCTTCGGCCGAAAGCCCACCTGCCAGCACTAGATCTTCCAGGCCCATCAAGGCCGAAATCGGATTGCCGATTTCGTGGGCCAAGCCGGCGGCCAGGCGCCCTACCGACGCCAGTCGCTCGCTGCGCACGAGCCGGTCTTGGGCTTCTCGCAAGCGCACGGTGGCGCGCTCGACCTCGTCGATCTTGGTGCGGAGCTTGTCCTCTTCTTGCAGCAGCCGCTCGGTCATGATGCCCAAGCTGGCGCCGAGCTCCGACAGCTCGCGAACCGAGGTCTTGGGTACGAGCAAGCGCCGCGCCCCGCCCGCCACGCGCTCGGCGGCGCGCGCCAACGCGTCCAAGGGGCGAACGATCAGCCGTGTGAGCGCGAAGTAGGCAATGACCAACAGCGCCAGGGCCACGAGCGCCGTGTACAGCCCGACCAGGCGCACGAGCGGCGCCGCGCGCGCCGATTGGTCGTCGATGCGCAGCATGGCCACCACCGGGCCGACCTCGCTCGGCACCGTGACGGTGAGCACTGAAGCTTGTCCGCCCGGATCGCGCAGCTGCTCGCGATTCGGCACGCCCGTGCTCGGCAGCTCGCTCACGGCGCTGGGCTCGCCGGCGGCGGCAACGCGGTTGCCGGCGGTGCCGTAGACGCCGATGGCCTCCACGCCTTCGGTGCCGATCTCGGCGCGCAGCAAGCTCAGCAAATCGGCGCCCGAGCGGCTGGTGCGCGCTTCGGCGACGTGGGCGGCGATGGCGCGCCCGAGCGCTCGCGCGTGGCCAACGCGCAGCTGCTGCAAGGTCACGCTGGTGTAGGTTGCGACGGCGTAAAACAGCGGCACGAACGCCAGCAGCAGCAGGCCACCCAGCAGGAGCAAGATTTGAAGCCGGAGCCCGCCGCGCACGACCCGGGAGCGTAACCGAAAGAGCTCAGGCCCGTTGGCTCAATCGCCGGGGACGATCAGCCAGAGCGCGGCTTCGGGAACGACCAGCGGCACGACCAGCTGTTCTTGCTGGTTGACGCGCACGTCGCGGCGACCGCTGAACGCGCGCAAGCCGAGCGACGGCGCGAGCGCGAACGAGCCGAGCACGAATGGCCGTGTCACGCGCAGGTCGAAAGCAGCCGTCCAAAGCAGCGTCGACGTGTCGGCCGTGACGTTGGCGGTGGGGCCTGCCATCAGCAGGCTCGCTCCAACGCCCAGCTCGCCGCGAAAGCCCGCGACGTGGGCCGGCGCGAGCTCGAGGCGGGCGCTCGCGTTCCATTCACTGGCGTTGAAGCTCGACGGCTCACCCGTGGCGGCGCGGAAGCCCAAAGCCACGCCGAGTGCCAGGGTCCGGCGAGTGCTCGCGAACACGCTCGCCTCCCCGCCGAAGGCCCAATGGGAGCTCCAACGCTCGAGCAGGGGACCTGCGTGCAATCGCACGGTCAATTTGCTGGGCGGCCCGGGGAGCTCAGGAGCCGACTCCAGCTCCGTCGGTTGCTCGGAGGGCGCCGGCGAGGGGACGGCGACCGGTGGCGGTGGTGGCGGTGGGCTCGGCTCGGCCGGTGCCGGCTCGGCGGTGGCGGCGGACTCGGGCGGCGTGGGTGCGGGCGCGAGCGCGTGCAGGGCGTCTTGAGCGGTGGCGACGACGTCGTCTTCCAGCACGCCGCTGCGCGGCTCGACCAGCCGCACCAGCGAGTCGCCCGCGGTTTCGACCTCCACCCGGATGGCGCCCGCGCCGCAACTCACCAGGACGCGGCGAGCTTCCAGGCCTTCGGTCAGGAAGCTGGTGCGAATTCTGGCCTCGACTTGGGCCGCCGCTTCCGGCGCCCACTGTGGACAAGCCACCGCGACCTCGAGCTCGGTGGCGCGGGCGGGGCTAACGGCACCCAGGATGACGCCGGCTGCCATCAATCGCCGCCCTGCTGCGAAAAGCTTCACCTTCCGTCTTCCCACCGCTCAAATCGCACCTCTGCGGCAGTTAAGCAATCGTAGAATCGCAGCGAAAATTTTCGTGACGTCAGCTCGAACTCGCACCGGCTTGAGTGAGCGCCAGCTCTATGAGGTGGTGCACGCGCGGATGCGTTCGCTGGCCGGCCCCGCCGCCCCTGACCTCGACGATTTGATCCAACTTGCCGCCGAGCAAACCTTCAAGAACATGCACCGCTACGATGGCAGCTGTGCGCTGGCGACTTGGGTGTACGCCATCTGCTACCGCGTGCTGCTGAACCACCGTCGTTGGTACCGCCGCTGGAAGCTGCGCTTCTCGCCTTTGGAAGCCGACGACGACGCGTTGGACGGCTCACCGACGCCGTCCGAGCTGTTGGAGGTACGAGCGCGCACCCGGCAGCTGCAGCGCGCGCTGTCGCGCATGACCGACAAGTACCGCGCGGTCGTGGTGCTGCACGACTTGGAAGAGCTCGAGGTTCGAGAGATCGCCAGCATCGTGCGCTGCAACGAGCTGACGGTTCGTTCCCGCTTGCGGGACGGAAGGAAGCAACTCAGTCGGCTGCTGCACGAGCCCGCGGCGCAACAGCCGCTAGGAACACCCCATGAGCTCCATCCCTCCTAGCAAACCAGCCCTGTCGCGCGCGCTGGTCGAAGCGTGGCGCGCAGACGTGCCTTCGCCGGCAGAGCTGCGGCGCGGCTATGGGCGGTTTACTCGTAAACCGCGTGCCAGCCAGGGGCTCGTGCGGTTGGCCAGCGGCCTCGCGTTGGGCCTTTTGCTGGGGGTTGGCCTTGCGCAAGCAGCGAGCGTTGCCCACACGCGCTGGGTCGCGGCGCAAGAGGTTGCGGTGCGGGCCACGGCAAAAAGAGCGGTACCGGCGCGCGCGGCTCACGGCACCACGCCGCTCGTCCCCCAGCCGCCTCTGCCCGCCACGTCCGAAGCACCCGCGGTGTCGGTCACGCCGGCGCCATCGGTCGCGCCCACCGCATCGGTCGCGCCTCCAGCATCGGTCGCACCCGCGCCGGCACCGGTGCGCAGCGCGCCGAGCGCTCTCGGCGGCACCAGCAAATTGGCCCTGTCGAGCCGTTCGTCGGCTCCCTACGTGCAGCAGCAATGGCAACAAGCCGCCGCCGCCCTGCGCGCCAATGATTTCGCGCAGGCCCAAACGGCCTTGCTCGAGGTCGAGCGCAGCGTGGGCGGCAGCGAGCGCGACGCGGCGCGGCTTGCGCGCGCCCAGCTGCTGGCTAGTCACGACCACACGGCCGAAGCCATCGCGCTGTTGAGCGACCTTTCCGTTCACGCGCAGTCGAGCGTCGTGCGTGACCAGTCGGCTGGCTTGCTTGGGCGCCTTCGACAAAAGAACGAGCCCCACCGCTCAACTGAGCCGGGCCTGGACATCAAGGAACCATGACGCTGCGGGCGTGGCGTGGGTTAGGGGGGGTGGCGGCTTTTGGGATCGTGGCATGCGGAGGGACGGTGGATTTGCGTGAGGACTCGCTGGCGCTGGGTGGCGCCAGTGGCAGCAGCAGCGCTGGGATGTTGACGTTGGGTGACCTCAACGACCCGGCTCCGGTTGGCAACTCGTCGGGTGGGACGGCGAGTACGTTAGGCGGAATCATGACGGCGGGCCCGGCCACGCCGGCCGGGGGATCGACGGCGGTAGGCGGAAGCAGCACGCTGGGAGGAACCCCGGCGGGGGGGACGGGCGCGCTCGCGGGCACCGGCTCGTTGTCCCAGGGCGGCCTCGGAGCCGGGGGTAGCATCACGCCGATCGCAGGCAGTTATTCAGGTGGGGGCACTCTCGCGGCGGGCGGAACCGCCGCGGCGGCGGGCAGCATGCCGGTTGGCGGGACGTCAGCGGCCGGCAGCCTTTCGGTCGGCGGGACGTCCGCGGCTGGCAGCCTTTCGGTTGGTGGCACGTCGGCGGGCGGTAGCATGCCGGTTGGCGGCACCGCGCCGGTCGGCCCGATCGGTCCCACGTTCGCGTGCGGGGAGCAGGAGTGCGAGACCGGCAAGTCTTACTGCCGCGACTACTTCGCCTGCCAGCCGTTGCCCGAGCCGTGCGCGAACGACACGACTTCCTGCGCCTGCTACGAAAGCATCTACGGCCCACCCCAGATGTCCCCCGGCGGCTGGTATTGCACCGACGTCGGACCGGGTGCCTTCATCGTCGGGACGTGGGCTTAAAGCCTTAGCGCCTCGTTGGGCGGGAGACCGGCCTACCACCAGAAACTGGGCCGGCGCGTGCGTCAGCTGATACGGCCAAGGACTCTGGATGGACCCACTCGTCCGCCTCGCGCTCGCGACTCAGCAGCTCATCGCCCGGACTGCCGGCACGCTATTGGCCGTTGGTTTCGGCGCGTTCGTGGTGTACGCGGAGACCGAACGGCTGGACGACGCCGTTTTGTACGGGGTGTTGGGGCTGTTCTTGGCCTCACTGGGCTATCGCGTCTGGCAGCGCCGTAAGCGCGCCGTCGTCGAAGAAACCACGCGCCTCGATCTCGAGCTGTTCACTCACTTGGTGGTGTTGGCCTACGCGCTGGTGCTGCGCACGCAGGGTGGGCTCTCGGGCGCCGCGTTTCCGGTGCTGTACGCGCTGGTGATGCTGACCGCGAGCTTTGCGCGGCCGGCGGCCACCGTCACCACCGTCGCGTTCGCGGTGCTGCTCGAGTCGGCGTTGACGTTCATCGCCTTTCGCGGGCGTGGCAACCTGATCGAGCACGCCACCTTGCTCGGCGTGTTCGCGTTCCTGAACATGCTGGTGTTCCGCGCCGAGATCGCGCGCATCCGCCGGGTGTCGCGGCAGCGCATCGAGACCGAGCTGAAGAAGATGAAGGAGGCGGCGCGCTCCTATCGGCTGATTGGCGCTCCTGCCAGCGCTCAGGAGCGCGTGCAAACGCCGGCGCGCGACGACGAAGAGCGCCTGCTCCGCTCCGGGGTCGACGAAATTCACCAAGCCGTAGAGTTTGCGCTGGCGCTTTTGCGCCGCACCCTCGGGCTTCGCACCGCGGTCTTGCTCGGCACCGACGCCAGCGGCCAAAACCTGCACATTCAGGAGCTTTCGACGAGCGAGGACGCCATTGCGCCCGGCCCGTTCGGGGTGCGAGACGGCATCTTCGGCGCCGTGCTGTCCAAGCTGGAGCAGCTGTCTTTGGCGGGGCCGAAATCGGGCCAACACGTGCCTTACTATTCCCGTAAGCCGGCGATTGGCAGCGTGTGCTGCACGCCGCTGCTCGACCACGGGCAACCGCGCGGCTTGCTCGTGGTCGACCGCGAGTCGCGCGAGCCGTTCACGGACGAAGAGCAAACGACGCTGGCCAACGCTTCCCGCTACATTTTGCGCGCGATCGAGAACGAGCGCGTGTTCGTCCAGCTGGAGCGCGCGAAGGTGGAGCAAGGCAAGCTGTACCGCGCCGCCAACGCGCTGGCCGCCGCCACCACCGAGGCGCAGGTCATAGAAGCCGGCGTGAACGGCGCGCGCGAGTTCGCGGCCTTCGATTTTGCGGTCGTGACCTTGTTCGACCGCAGCACCAGCGAGCACGAAATCTGCGCCGTCAGCGGTGACAACGCCGACGCCCTCGTGGGGCAGCGCTTCAAGCACAATTCCGGCCTGGTTTCCATGGTGGTGGCCAACCGGCATGCGCTGCCCTACCGCGGCGACTACGACTCCGCGCGCCAGGTCGTATTCACGCGCCGTTTGGTGCCGCCGGACATGCCGTCACTATTGGTGTTGCCGCTGTTGGTCCACGAACGGGCGCTTGGCACGCTGGTGTTGGGCTCGCGTCGCCGGGGTGCGTTCGGTGACTCGGTCCGGCCCACGCTCGAGGTTTTGGCCAGCCACGTCGCAGTGTCACTGGCCAACGCGCGCATGCTGGCGCGCCTGGAAGAGATGGCCACGCTGGACGGCTTGACGGGGCTGTACAACAAGCGCGCGCTGATCGAAGTGGGCGGGCAGAAGCTGAAGAGCGCCAAGCGCTTCCAGAAGCCGCTGAGCCTGTTGGTGTGCGACATCGATCACTTCAAGAAGGTGAACGACACTTACGGTCATGACGTAGGCGACGTCGTCATCAAAGGCTTTGCCGACGTCCTGAAGCGCGTGAAGCGCGACACCGACGCGGTCGGCCGTTTCGGCGGCGAAGAGTTCGTGATCGTGTGCGAAGAGACGGACGAAGCGGGCGCGCAGCTGCTGGCCGAGCGCATTCGCACCGAGCTAGAAGCCGTCAAATTCCACAGCGATCTCGGCGCATTGCAAGTCACCTGCTCGGTCGGCGTCGCCCCCTTCGGCAGCGCCGGCAGCAGCTGGGAGCAGCTGTTCAAAGCCACCGACGAGGCCCTGTACGCCTCCAAGCGCGGCGGCCGCAACCGCGTCACCGTCTGGACCCCGCGACTGAGCGGCGCGGCGGCGTAAGGCCCGACGTCGCTCAGGGCTCGTTCGGACAATAGCGGTCGAGCCGCACGATCAGCGCCGGCTCGAGCTCTGCCGTGGCTCGGGCGTGCTCGACCGCGGCGGCGCACAGGGCAGCCGTAGCCCCGGGCCTCCCGTGCTTGCGGTCTTCGATGATCTTCTGCGTGGCCGGTGAGAGCTTGGCGCGCAGTGCACTAAGAGCGGCGGCACGTTCTTCGGCCGTCGGCTTCGGGGACGGTGCGCGCTGGCTTTGCAAGATGAAGTCTTTGACGATCCGCTGGTAGTCGTCGCCCAGCTCTTCTGCGGTCAGGCCCGCCGTCGTGAAATGACCTGCGTGGACGTCGGCGCAACGCTCCGGGAAGCGCTGGCTGATCGCGGTGACGACGTGCGCGTGCTGCACTGCCCACGCTCGGGCCGTGACCAGGGCCGGGTGACAGCTGGCTTTTTCCAAGAGCGCGCCTTCCTCCGCCGAGAGCCGAGCCGTCGCTTCCGCCAGGGTCCTTCCCTGCTCGGGGCCGGCCATGTAGTCATCGACCACGCGCTCAAAGCGCAGTGGATCGAGCTCGGCCATGGCCGCGAATGCCCCTTCCTGCTTCAAGCCTAGGCGCGCGTCCTCGACCGAAGGGTTCGGCGGGCAGTAGACGAACTGCTCGGGCTCGGCGATGGACGTGACGACACCCTCGCGCAACAACCGGCGCGGGGGCGGCTTCCACATGTCGTACGACGGCGTCGTCTGCACCTGCTCCACGAAGGCCTCCGAGGCGCCCACGGCCCACAAAGCCTCCGCCATTTCGTCGCGTGCGGCCACGATATCTTGCCCGTCGCCGCCGCGCGCACGATGAAAACCAACGACGGCGTTGGGGCGAATGACGCGTTCGTGGCTGGCCAGGAGCACGAGCGTGCAGGCGCTGCTGCAAAGGGAGTCGACCACGACGCGGAGCCGCCGCTCGCGCACGACGTTGGCGATCCGCAGGCCTTCGTTCCCCAATCCACCGGGGCTCGTGACGTGCAGGGTTCGTATGCCCGGATGGCGCGTCAAAAGCTCGACCAGCGCGTGCGACGCTCCGTCGCCGAGCGCCCCGCGCAGCTCGGCTTCGTCCGGCTTGCCCAGCATGCGCACCGAGTAAGATTCTTTCTCCGACGCCAAGGCGTGTCGCCGCGCAGCGAAATTTACGGTGGCGACCGCGGCGTGCACCATCGACCCCAGCACGCAGGCTCGAGCCAGCAAGCGCGCGAAGCGATGCGTCTTCGCTCGCGCGCTCGCGCGCCAGATGCCCCGCCACTGCCACACGCCGACTACGAGCAACAGCAGGTGAGCGGCCCAGGCGAGCACCTGGATGCGGCCGAGGGTGGAATCACGCATCCACCGCGCGAGCTCGAACAGCGACAACCCCAACACGAGATTGATGCCGACGCCGTTCACCCAGAAGCTGGCCGCCAGCGATAGCCGCCCTTGCCAGTGTCGACAAACATCACGGCCGACCCTACGGAGTAGATCGAAACGGGGACGGACCATGGGCTCGACCAAGTTACGCGAAAACACGTGGTCGCGACGGGGCCGCGCTCCCGACGCGGCGGTTACTGCTCGCGGGCCGCGAAACCGTACGTACACATGACGATTTCGAAGGTGGAGGCCCAGCAATCGCAGCCCAGCTGGGCTGCCTAACCTGGCCTACCCCTGAATTCGAGGTGTTCCGGAAGCGTACGGCCACGGCGCTTGGCCATTTCGCGAAAAGCTACGACACTCGAGCGGTCATGCGGCTCGGGATCGATTTTGGAACCACCCGCACGGTCGTCGCGGCGGCGATCGACGGACGCTATCCGGTGGTGTCGTTCGAAAGCGGCACCGGTTACTGCGACTACGTGCCCGGCATTGCCGCGCGGCGCGGCGACGCGTTGACGCTGGGCTGGGACGCGGAGCTGGACGCGGACGTGGGCGGCGCGCTGCGCTCGATCAAGCGCGCGGTCAGCCGGGTATCGCCGGACGAGCCGCTGGGCGCGCTCGGCTCGGTGTCGGCGCTGGAGCTCACGACCCGCTACCTGGAAGAGCTGAAGCGTCGCATCTACGAGCACAGCAATTTGGACGTCGCGTCCGACGAGCCGTTGGAGGCGATGGTGGCGGTGCCAGCCAACGCCAGCACCCGGCAACGTTACCTCACGCTCGACGCCTTTCGCCGCGCCGGTTTCAAGGTGCTGGGCATGGTGAACGAGCCGACGGCGGCCGCCATCGAGTTCGCGCATCGCAACTTGGGCGCCGTCGGCAAGCGTAGCCCCAAGCGCTACGTCGTAGTTTACGACCTGGGTGGCGGGACCTTCGATACGTCGGCGGTGTCGTTGCAGGACCGGCGCTTCGAGCTCATCACCAGCGAAGGCATCTCCGAGCTGGGCGGCGACGACTTCGACGCCGCCATCTTGCGCGTCGCGCTGCGTCAGGTCGGCATGGACGACGCCGATCTTTCGACGCTCGAGCGCACGCGCTTGCTGGAGGTTTGCCGCGTCGCCAAAGAAGCGCTCGGCCCCAGCAGCCGCAAGGTGCTGATCGAGCTGTCGCACGTGCTGAAGGACGCCGAAGATCCGCTGCTGGAGCTGAGCGAGGTGTACGAGGAGACGGAGCCGTTGGTCGAGCGCACGATCGCGCTGTTGGACCGCGTCTTTTCGAGCCTGACCGGCTTCGGCATCGATCCCGAGAATCCGCGCGAGCTGGGCGCGGTGTATTTGGTGGGCGGCGCGACCGCGTTTCCGGCCGTGACGCGCGCCCTGCGCGAGCGCTACAAGCGCAAGGTGCAGCTGGCGCCGCAACCGCACGCTGCAACCGCGATTGGCCTGGCCATCGCGGCGGACCCAGCCGCGGAGCTGTTCGTGCGCGAAGCGGTGACTCGTCACTTCGGCGTGTGGCGCGAGGGCGACGCCGGTCGGGACAAAGTGTTCGACCCGATCCTGCGCAAGGGCGAGCTGCCGGACGGCGACGCGTTCGTGATCGAGCGCTGCTATCGGCCGCAACACGCCGTCGGTCACCTGCGCTTCTTGGAGTGCAGCGAGCTTTCCGACGGCGGCCAGCCCGGCGGAGATTTGACCCCGTGGGGTGACATCTATTTCCCGTACGATCCGGCGCTGCGCGGCGTGGCCGATCTGGCGGCGGCCGCGACCGAGCGCCGCCCCGAGCTGTGGGAAGAAGAAATCGTCGAGCGTTACCGGTACGGCGCCGACGGCACCGTCACCATCGCCATCGAGAACCGCACCCGCGGTTATGCGCAGAATTTCGTGCTGGGCGCGCCGGGCATGGGCTGACGGGCGCTCGCGCTACGGCTGCGGCGTTGCCCAACTGGACAGCGTGACGGCGCGCAACCCGCGTTCGTTCAAGGCCGAGAGCACGCGCGGCAAGGCTGCCAGCGACGCCGGCACGTAGTCGTCGCGCTCGGCGGCGTCGTGCATGGCCAAGAGCGCTCCGGGTCGCAGCGCGCGCACGAGACGAGCGCTGACGTTTTCGGGCGCGGCGCCGCGAACGCCGTCCAGAGCGCGCGCGCTGCAGCCGACCAGCGTGACGCCGGCTTTGCGCGCTCCCAACACCGTGAAATGCGAGACGAAGCCGATGGGCGGGCGAAACAGCAGCGGCGGTGGCGCCCCAGCTTCCACGAGCACCGCTTGCGTGCGGCGAACGTCGCGCGCCACGTGCGCGCTGCCGCGCAGCGAGAACAGACGGTCGTGCTCGTAGCCGTGCAGCCCTACCTCGTGACCGGCGTCGACGATGGCGCGGATCAGCTCTGGATAGAGCGCGGCCTTGCGTCCCACCGCGAAGAACGTCGCCCGCGTGCCGCTTCGAGCCAGCTCTTCGAGCACGCGCGGCGTCGTCTTGGGACTGGGTCCGTCGTCGAACGTGAGCGCCACCTCGGGCCGCGCTGGGCCGTGCCACAGCGTCCTGCCGTACATGCCGCGCTCGGGCCAGAACACGCCCGCCGTACCCAACGCGAGGTAGCCCGCAAAGCCCAGCAACGTGGGGAAAAGCGGCGGCGGCGTGCCGAGCGCGGCGCGCGCGCCGACGGCCATGCCGCCCGCGGCGTACGCCCACAAGCCAAGTCGGGCGGGCGGCAGCGCGTTCATGCGCTCCGGACCGTACAGGCCCTTCCATGGTTCGTCCATGGCCGGTACATTCCGCGCCTTGCCCAACGGGACCTTGGCCCTGCTGCTCGAAAAGGCGCACGACGTCGTGCGCTTCAACACCCTGGCTTACGCGGTGTTCTTGGCGCTGGTGTTCACGGTGTCGTGGCTTTTGGCCTCGCGCGGCCGGCTGCGGCTGTGGTTCTTGCTCTTGGCCAGCTACTTCTTCTACGCGCAGTGGGATCCACGCTTCCTGGCGTTGATTTTTGCCTCGTCGAGCGCCGATTGGTTGCTGGGCAACGCCATTGGGCACGCTGCCGACGAACGTCGCCGCAAGCGCTTGTTGGTCCTGACCGTAGTGATGAACCTGGGCGTGCTCGGGCTCTTCAAGTACTTCGACTTCGGGGTCGCCCAAATGTCGGCGCTACTGCAGCAGCTGGGCCTGCACCCGCCGGAAATTGCGCTGCGGCTCACTCTTCCCATCGGTATCAGCTTCTTCACCTTCGAGTCGATGAGCTACGTCATCGACGTGTACCGGCGCGAGCTGCCGCCGCACGAAAGCTACCTGGAGTATTTGGCGTTCGTCGCCTTCTTCCCTCACTTGGTGGCGGGCCCGATCGTGCGCCCGCGCGATCTACTGCCGCAGCTGCGCGATGCGCCACGCTTCGACGCCGGCCTCGCCAGCCGCGCGCTGTTGATGATCACGCTCGGCCTGGTGAAGAAGCTGGCCATCGGCGACTACTTGGGGCTCAACCTGGTCGATCGCGTGTTCGACTCACCGCTGTCGTATTCGGCGCTCGAGTGTTACGTGGCGCTCGTCGCGTACGCGGTGCAGATCTACTGCGACTTCTCGGGCTACACCGACATTGCCATCGGTTCGGCGGCGCTGTTGGGCGTGCGCTTTCCGCGCAATTTCGACTCGCCCTACCAAGCGCACGACATCGTCGACTTCTGGCGGCGCTGGCACATCTCGCTGTCCACGTGGCTGCGTGACTACTTGTACATTCCGCTCGGCGGTAACCGTCGCGGCCGTGTGCGCACGTACGTGAACCTGCTGATCACCATGCTGCTGGGTGGCTTGTGGCACGGAGCGAACTTGACCTTCGTCGTGTGGGGCGGGCTGCATGGCCTCTTGCTGGCCGGCACGAGGGCATTTCAAGAGCTACGCGGGCGGCGAGCGGCGCGGAGCGGCGGTGGTTCTGCGCCGCTTCAAAGTTCTTTCGGCCGCGCCGTCTCGGTGTTGCTGACCTTTCACGCCGTGACCTTTTGCTGGCTATTTTTCCGAGCCAAGACCCTGGGCGACGCCTTCACCATCCTCGAGCGGCTGGCCACGTTTTCCGGCTTCCATCCCAATCTCGACCCGCGCCTGCTCGCGGTGCTTTCGGTCGGCCTGATCTCGCACTATGTTCCGGACGCATGGTACCAACGGGCGCTCGGGGTGTTTGCGAGCCTACCGGCGTTGGCGCAAGCGGCCGTGCTCATGGTATTGGCCTTGTCGGTGCGTGAGATGGCAAGCCTCGAGGCCGTGCCCTTCGTCTACTTCCAGTTCTGATGAGCGAAGAAACCAAAGACCAAGTCGACGCCTCCTCTTCCGTAGCGGCTGAGCCGGAGCCCGAGGACGAAGCCTCCACCACGGCCGAGGCGAAAGCCGACACCGCGCAGGCGGAAGCGGCCGACGAGTCCAAGACAAGCGTTCAGCAGTCCGAAGAGGACGACGCGGTGCTCGACGCTACCGGCCGCGAGCGTCCGCGCTTCTTGCTCGGCTTCCCGCAGCATCCGGATCTGGCGCGGCTCACGGCCGCTTTCGAGGCTGGCAACTATGCGCTAGTGCGCGCAGAGGCCGGTGTGCTCGCGGAGCGGACGGAAAATCCCGCCGTGCGCGACGCCGCGCTCGAGCTGCGCCGTCGCATCGATCCCGATCCGTTGGCGAAATACTTGCTGGCCCTGACGGCCGCCCTGCTCCTATTCTTGGCCTACTTCGCCTACCACCACTGAGAGCTGGCTCGGCTGCGGGCGGCTCTGCCCGTTCCCAAACATGAGTCAGGGGCTTTCGTCATGAGCATTCGCGATCTCGGGATTTGTTTCGTTCTGCTAGCTGCGCTGCCCTCATGCGGCGGCCAGCCGCAGGCCAAATCGCCCGATGGCTCGGTGGGCGGCCCGGTCACGGACGTGCAGCGCCTGCTGCCGCTCGAGCACAACACCGTGTTCTCGTACGCCACCACCGACGAGGCCGGCAACACCGGCATCTACGTGATGGAGGTCGGTCGTCCGCGCTCGACCATGGCCGAGGTCAAGGTCGCCGGGAACGTATTTCGCCGCTACATCAGCGCCGACGGCATTCAGGCCGCCGGCGGCGGCTACGTCTTGCATTCACCGCTCAGCGAGGACGCGGAGTGGAAGGGTGAGTTCGGGGACGTGACCGTGAAGTCGATGAGCCGCAGCATCAAGGTGCCCGCGGGTGACTTCGGCAACTGCGTCGAGACGTTGGAATCGGCCGACACGCCCGCCTACACCAAGACCGCCACCAGCGTGTTCTGCCCCGGCATCGGCATGGTCTACTACCTGATTCAAGGCGAGCAGAACGGCGTGAAGGTGTCGCAGAAGCTCGAGCTGAAGTCGTTCGGGCCGCGCTTCGTCGCCGGCATGTAGCCGCGCAGTCCGCGACGCTGGTTCCGCTGGACCGGGGTCTCGGCCCGCGCTACGGCCCGGCGTCGGACCGCGCGGGTACCAGCTTCAGCTCGATCGGCACCTCGCAGTGGCGCTTGCGCTCGAACGACAGCGCTTCGTCTTCCACCGGCTCGTAGCCCGTGGCGGTGATGTCGACGCGTGCCGGGCCTTGCGTGTACAGGTCGCAGCGCAGCACGTACACGGCGCCGCCGCCCATCGCTGGCGCCCCGCCCGCGCCGGCCCCGCTCACGTTGTCGTCGACCGACGGCGCTCCCGCGGTGTCCTCGCTGCACGACACCGCTTGCGGCGTACGCGGCTCACCGAGCGCGTAGGGCTCTCCGTCGGGGTTTCCGCCGTAGCGCACGTTGATGCGCGTATCGGCTGGCAGAGCCTGTCCGGTTTCCGTTCGGACGACCAAGTTGAAGCTCGCCCCTTCGCAGGGTCCCTCCGGACGATGATCGGGACCGCACGCAGCGAAGGGAGCAGCCGTCGCGCCGAGTAGTAGGAGCCAGTGCCAGCGGGTCAAGACCCCCGCAGCTTAACACCCGAGCCCGCGGTCTCGCCTAGCCGGCCACCGTCGGGCATTTCTTTCGCAATTTCGCGATGCAACGCCAATCGCGATCGCGAAGCCGAGCCAGTTCGTAACGCGACGTTGCTATGCCCCATCGCGCACGATGAGCACTCGCGGGAGTGACGTGGTTCGGTCACCGACATGTGGCACCTTCAGCTCCGTGCGTGGCGCGTTGGAACAGGTTGCCAGTCGCGCACCTCTGGGCGACCCTTGAATGGGAGTTGCCATGAGCTCGAGAATCTTCCCTGCGGCGCTGCTGCTTGCGCTCGGCGCCGCTGCCTACGGCTGCCAGGGCAACATTCAAGGCAACGCACCGGCCCCATCTCCGGGAGCCACCTCGGGTCGGCAAACCCCGGAGCAGGCGCTCGCCTCTGCGGCTTGCGCCAAGCCCGCGCCCGGCGCGGCGCCGCTGCGGCGGCTCAGCAACGCCGAGTACCGCAACACCGTGCAAGATCTGTTGGCCGACGTGTCCGGCATCGGCCCCGCGGTGGCTCTGGCCAGCAAGGATTTCGTGGACGAGGCGGAGTCGCTCGGCTTCCGCAATAACGTCGATTTTCTCGGCGTATCTTCGCTGATCGCCCAGGGCTACATGGATTCGGCGGAAGCCTTGGCGCCGCTGGTTGCCAACACCGACAAGCTCGTCGGCTGCACGACCGCCGACGCCGCCTGCGCCAAGCAATTCGTCGAGAGCTTCGGCAAGCGCGCGTTCCGGCGCCCCCTGTTGCCCGAAGAGGTCGCGCGCTACACGGCCGTGTACGACAAGGCGGCCGCCAAGGGCTTCGACTTCAAGACCGGCGTCGAGTGGATCGTGTTCGCGATGTTGCAGTCGACCGAATTTTTGTACCGCGTGGAGCTCGGCGCGGCCAAGGGTACCAGCTACGTGCCCTCGCAGTACGAGATCGCCAATCGCTTGTCGTACTTGATCTGGCAGTCGATGCCCGACCAAGCCTTGTTCGACGCCGCCGAGCGCGGAGAGCTCGGCGACAAGAAGCAGATCGAAGCGCAGGCGCGCCGGCTGCTCAAAGATCCCAAAGCCGCGCGCTTGCTCGAGTACTTCGACCAGTGGCTCGACACCGATCGGCTGAGCGCCATGGATCGCGACGCCAACGTCTACCCCGGTATTGCCGCCAATTTGCCGGAGCTGTTGCAGAACGAGACCCACGCCTTCGTGAGCTATCTGCTGCAGAGCCCCAACGGCAGCCTGTCCGAGCTGTTGACGGCTCAATACAGCTTCCTGAATGCAGATTTGGCCAAGCACTACGGCATGACCGGCCCCACCGGCCCCGCCTACGAGCGAGTCGACATGCCGGGGCGCTCCGGTGTGCTCACGCAGGGCATGCTGCTGTCGCACGACAAGCCGACTCGCACTTCCATCGTGCGTCGCGGCCTCAAGGTGCGGCTCGATCTTTTGTGCGAGAAGGTGCCGGCTCCGCCCAACAACGTGCAACTCAATCTCGAAGGGCTGGGCGACGGCTTGACCCAGCGTGAGCGCCTGGAGAAGCACCGCACGGACGCGTCGTGCGCCGCTTGCCACACGCTGATGGATCCGATCGGCGTCGTGTTCGAAGGCTTCGACGCCGTAGGGCGCGCGCGCACCATGGATGAAGGCGGCAAAGCCGTCGACACCAGCAGCACCATCACCGCGACTCGCGATCTGGACGGCGCGGTAGCCAACGCGGCCGAGCTGGGGCAGGCGCTGGCCAACAGCCAAGAGGTGCGCGACTGCTACGTCTTGCAGTCTTTCCGCTTCTTTTACGGGCGTGACTACACCGACGCCGACCAGTGCTCGATGGCGAAGCTGATGATCGCCTTTCGTGACCACAAGCAGAGCCTCGCGGAGCTGATCGTATCGCTCACCCAAACCGACCAGTTTTTGTATCGCCCCGCCCCGGAGGTGCAGTGATGAAACGTCTGAACCGGCGCACCCTGCTGCGCGGCGGCGGCGGGCTGGCCTTGAGCCTGCCGCTGTTGGAGGCCATGCTGCCCAGCGCCAGCGCGCAGGCCGTCGACACGCCGCGCCGCATCTTGTTCGAGTTCAAGGCCAACGGGGACCAGACGGCCCGTCGCTTCACTGCCACCGGAGAGACGACGTTTGCCTTCGACGAATTCTTGGCGCCGCTCGAGCCGTACCGGAGCGAGCTGCTCATTTTGAACAAGCTTTCGCGCCGCTACAATTTGCTGGGCGACAAGCGCTCCGACGGCCACCAACAGGGTGGTGCATCGCTGGCACCCTGGGAGTCGGGCGAAGGCTCGTACCCGATCGGCGGCAAAGAGGGCGTGACCATCGGCTACGTGCTGGGGCCGAGCGCCGACCACGAGATCGGCGAGCGAGTACTGGCGGTCAACCCCACCGTCAAATACCGCCACCTGGTTTACCGCGTGGGCCAGAAGAACAACGACATCTGGAACATGCACTCCCACGCCGGGCCCGTAGGCACGCAGAACCCGGTGCAACCCGAGACCGATCCGTACGCCGCGTATGCGCGCATTTTCAGCTTTGGTACCGACGACGCCGCGGCCCAGGCCGAGATCGAAAAGCGCCTGCTGAAGAAGCAGTCGGCGCTCGACTTGGTGCTCGACGAGGCCGGTTCACTGCAAAGCAAGCTGGGCAGCGCCGACCGGGCCCGCATTCAGCAGCACATGGACGCGCTGCGCGACATCGAGCGTACGTTGACGGGCGGCAACGGCGCCGCCGGCTGCATGCCCTTCGACCTGGGGGCAAAGCTCGATCCGTACAAAGACGACAACCACGAGGCGATCGGCAAGCTGTTTCAAAAGATCAGCGTGCTGGCGTTCGCGTGCGACCTGACGCGCTCCATCAACTTCAACTGGAGCGGCAACACCAGCAACCGCGTGTACCGCAACCTGGGCCTGGAAGAAGGCCACCACGACATTTCACACAACAGCGCCGACGACGCCTTCGCCAAGATCCGCTCCATTCACAAGCACCTGTGGACGATGTCCACCTCGCTGTACGACGCCTTGAAGGCGGTGCCCGAAGCCGGCGGCACGCTGTGGGACAACACGCTGGTCGTGCACTGGAACGAGCTCGGCCAGGGCGACACCCACTCCGAGAACGACGCGATGGTGATTCTGGCCGGCGGTGCCGCCAACTACTTCAAGCGCGGCCGCTACTTGGATTTCCAGAACAAGCTGACCATGGCCGACATGCTCGTCTCGTGCTTCCACTACATGGGCTTCGACGACGTGCTCAAATGGGGCGACGACCGCCTGAACGACGGCGCGCCGCTGCCCGGTTTGACGGCCTGAAGCTGGCGCCCACGCCGGGTTTCGGGCTATTCATTTAGGCTCGAGTTGGCCGTTTGCTGAGGCCAGATAGCCCTGGTGGACAGCCTCCCCGTACACTTTTCGGATCGACTGGTCGGCGAGCTCACGCACGACCGGGGACGGTTGGGGTTGCGCTACGGCGTGGACGCCCAGGCCATCGCGCGCGTTCTGCCGCTGCGGGGCGCCGCGTACGGAGACGACGAATGCCACGCCTTCATCGCCAACTTACTACCGGAGGGTGATTGGCGAGGCCTGTTGTGCCGGCGGCTGGGGCTACCGCCGAGCGACGACTTCGGCCTGCTGCGGCACCTGGGGCATGATTGTGCGGGGGCCGTTACCTTCGACGAACCCGCGACGGAGCTGGGCGGGGGGGCGTACACGCCGCTTTCGGAGCCCGAGCTGCGGCGTTGGCTGAAGGATCCGCTGGTCCGCCCATCGCCGCAAGAATCGCCGGGTCTCCGACGAGCGCTGTCGGGCGCGCAAGACAAGCTGGTTTTGCATTTGGCCGAGGGCGAGCCGTACCTGTGCGAACGCGGGGCACCGAGCACCGTGATCTTGAAGCCGGACATCGCGGGAGGCTTCAAGGGCGTGGAGCTCAGCGCGCTGAACGAGCTATTTTGCATGCAATTGGCGCGCGCGGTGGGGCTGCGAGCGCCGCCCAGCTTTTGGTTTGCAGGCGCCTATGCGGTCGAACGCTTCGACCGGGTGTTCGCCGGCAGCCGGCTCGGCCGCGTGCACCAAGAAGATTTTGCCCAGCTGTTGGGGGTGCCGCCCGCGGCCAAGTACGACATCACCTGGCGCGATTGCTTTGCCGTCGTCAGGCAGCACCTGGGCGATTCCGTTGCGGCCCGCCAAGAGCTGGTCGAGCGCTTGCTGTTCAACGTGTTGATCGGCAACGCCGACGCGCACGGCAAAAACTTCGCGATCCTGTTCGGCGAGCAGGGCGCCACGCTGGCGCCGGCCTACGACCTGCTTTGCACCCAGGCGTATCCGGCGCTGTCCGAAGCGTTCGTGATGAAGATCGGACCGGCGCGCCGGCAAGACGAGCTGACGGCCGTGGCTTGGCAGCAGTTGGCCAAAGAGGCGGCTCTGCCCCTCGAGTGGCTCAAGCAACGAGGCACGGAGCTTTCGTCGGCGGTGCAGCTTGCGCTTCGCGACTTGCCGTCCCAAGTTTCCGCGCAGAACCCATCACTTCTGGCTGACATTTACCCAGCCCGGCGCCGCGACGATTTTTTTCGCCGGCTAGTCGACGTCATGGTCGGCAACTGCAAGCGGGTCGGGCGTGCGCTGCTGGCCCGCGCTTAACCGGTTCGACATGGACAAAACCGAGCAAATCCTGCGGGAATTTCGCAGCATTGCGGTGGTCGGCTTGAGCCGCGACCCGAGCAAGGCCGCCCACGCCATTCCCGCCCGCATGCAGCGCGCCGGCTTTCGCATCATTCCGGTGAATCCACACGCTGACAGTCTACTCGGCGAAAAATCGTACCCGTCGCTCGCCGACGTGCCGTTTTCCGTCGAGGTCGTGAACGTGTTCAGGCCGGCGGAGGACGCGCCCGGTATCGCCCGCGCGGCCGTGGCCATCGGCGCCAAAGCGCTCTGGCTCCAGCAGGGCATCTTGTCCGCGGAAGCGCGCCAGATTGCCGAGGCCGCCGGCATGCTCTACGTGGAAGATCGCTGCATGGGCGTGGAGCGCGCCGTGCACGGCATCACCAAGGGTTGAGTGCGCTCCAATCGCAGGAGCGGCAGCGCTGATGGAGCGCGCTTCGCTCGAGGGCATCGCCCGGAGCGAACCGGAGGCGAGAGCCGCGCCGCCGCGTTGGCGCGCCGCGCGTGCATTGTTGCCACACAGCAGGGGGTTATGAAGAGCGAGAAGAAGAGCGAGAAAAGGGGGCGCGCGCATCACCCACTCCATCGGAGGTTGAAGGTAGGCCGGCTTCCGTACTAGACGGGTGAGGGCCATGGGGACTGGTCGAATGGCGAGATTGGGTGGTGATGTGGTGGCGGTCGCCGGCTGCTTTCTGGCGGCGTGCTCCAGCACGCCTCGTCCGGCGCCCCCCCTTTCACCGGCGCCTTCGGCGGTAGTGTCGGCCGTTGCCGCGCCCGCCGAGCCGCCCTCCAGTGAGGCGGCCATCGCCCGCTCGGCCTGGCTCAGCGCTGGCAACGTGCCCTCGGTTGGCGCCGCCCGGGCCGCCGGCGCTTGTTTCAGCGATGTCGGGTGTGGGCGCGCGGTGGCGGCGCTGCCCAGCTGTGATGCCGAGCTTCTGCCGCGAGACGTAGCGGCTCTGGTTCCCGAGCAAGAGCTGGGCAAGCGCGTGTTGGTCTCCGGGCGCTTGCTCGTCGACAACGAAACCGCTTCGCAGTTGCTGCTGTGCGACGGCTGCTGCTCGCCGGTGCGGGTGCCTCTGCGGCTCGCCCCCACCATGGGCGAATTTCCTGCCTTGCCGTTGGCCGACGTGAGCGGCCGTGACGCGTTTTCTTGCCAGGCGGATGCCAGCGAAACCTGCTGCGGGCTGGACGTCCCGGTAACGAGCGAAGCCGGTGGAAACTCCGTGGCCGTGTACGGCAAGGTGTCTCGGCAAGCAGGAGAGCCAAAGCTGTTTCAGCTCGATGATCCCAAGCTATGTAGCCTGGGCGGGCACGTTGCGGTGCCGAGCAGCGCGGCGCAGGCGCACTGTGCCGCTGGCCAAGACAGCGAAGCGCAGCCGTTTCCCGATGGAGACGCGCAGTGCGGTTGCAGCGCCGGCGGGGCGTCGTGTCGGCGCGGCGAGCCGAACGCCTGCTTCTTGCGCGATCGCTGGTTCGCCGATGGAGTCAGCGTGCCGGGGTCGTCCAGCTGCCTCGAACGGCACTGTCAGCAGGGGAGCTGGGTTTGGCAAGGTGAGCTATGTACGGCGCGACCCACGCGGCTCAGCTTCGCGCCTGGTCGCGCCGAGCTCGATGCCGAGCAGCGGGCGCTGTTGGCGACCACTGCCCAGAAGCTGAGCACGATGACGTCTGGGCTCACGCTGGAGGCCTTTTCGGCGACGAGTGAGCCCGGTGGTGCAGAGCTGGAGGGGCGGCGGGTGGCGTTCGTGAAGGCGGTCTTACAGGCCGCGGGCGTCGCGGCCCCACGGGTGCGGGTGCAGAAGCGCGCCGCGGGGAGCAACGTGGGCGCGGCGGGAGCGCGTATCGAGCTGAAACTCATGGCCGGGGGGTAACCCCAGCGCGGGCGGATTGAAGCGAAGTTCGAAGCAGCAAGGGAGGTCGACATGCGAGGTTTGGCGGTTTTCTCATTGGTAGTGGTGGGAGCGGTAGGGTGCACAGGGCCGTCTGGCGGCGAGCGCGCCGGTGAGCTGAAGCAGAAGATCATCAACGGCGACGAGACTCTGACGGGCTCGGAAGACGTCGTGCAGATCACGTGCCGCGCCGGTAATCAACCCTTGGGCTCGGGGACAGGCACCCTGCTCAACAACGAGTGGGTACTGACCGCGGCGCACGTGCTCGCGGACTGCGTGGACGGCGCCTTCAACCTCAAGACCGACCCCAACTTCACCTACAGCGTTGGCGTGAAATTGCCGAGCGGCGCCCAAGGCACGGCTTCGCTGATGCGGGGCCATCCGCGCTGGCTGTCGGGCAACTCCGATTTCGACGTCGCCTTGATCAAGCTTGCCGCGCCCATCGCGGTCACGGACCCCGATAGCGGGGTCGCCTCGACCAGCGGTCACGTGCACAAGATCTCCTCGCGTACGCCGTTTCAAGCGGCGGGTGAGCCGGGCAACGAAAACTTCCTACGCTGTTTCGGCTGGGGCGGCTTCGTGCCGGTGGATTTGTTGGGTGGCTCGTGCGCCGGGACGCGTCTGCCGAACGGCAGCCAGGTGCCCACGGACTTACCGCCCGTCGCTGCCGATAGATTGCGGCACGGCACGTTCAAGACCGTCCCCGAGCTGACCGGAACGGGCATGGTGACTTTGCCTTGGCAAACCACCGTGGCGTCGCTGTTCCTCCTGCGTAACACCGATCCGAGCCTGCAACCGCTCGGCTACCAGACCCCGACCAAGGGCGACTCGGGGGGCCCGTGCGGCGACGCCACGGCGGACTTTTCGCGCGAGCCGATCGAAGGTGTCATGCGCAGCATTTCACTGCCGCTGTGTGATCCCACCGTCACCAGGCTGGTGCCCGCCGCGGCGTTCGCGCCCTGGGTGGTCGCCGAGCTGGGCCCGCAAGCACTGGGGCTGATGTCCTACGACCTCGACCTGGACGGAACGGAAGACGACCTCCAAGTCACCGACAGCGGTGGCGGAACGTCGAACGTTCACGTGGCGCTGTCGAGCGGCATCATCCCGCCGTTCGATTTTCCGCTGTTGGTCGCGCCGGACACGCCGCTTTCGTTCGCGTTCGGCTTCTTCAACAATGACGCTTTGCCCGACGTGCTGACGCTCGGCAATGGCTCACTCAGCTACAACTTGGGCAGCGCCCTCGGCTGGGCCAACATCAGCGGCGGCCCCGATTTGAGTCAATACCCGCTGAACGGTGGCGCGACCTGGAGCACGTTCGAGACCGCCGACATCAACGGTGATCTATTGACCGACGTGTTGGTGCGCGCCACCGACGGCACCGAGCAGGTATTTTTTGCCAAAATCGATGGCAGCGGTCTCGACTCGACGGGAGCCGTCGCGCACGTCGTCGCCCCCATCGACGCCGACGCGGTCGACGACTTGGTGTTCGTGACCGTTCACAAAGAGAGCGGCAAACGCATGCTCTACATGGATACGTCGTTCGGTCCGTCGTTTCCGCTCGGTATCGAGTGGACGCGACCCGAACGCGGGATCGAGCTTTTGGCAGCCGACCTGGACGGTTCGGCCGCTCGCCCCGGCAAAGAGCTGCTGCTGCGCGTGAATGGCGACATGCGCTACTACCAGTGGAACGGCTTTGCTGCCATCGAGGAACGCTCGGCCAGCGTGCCGCGCATTCTCGCTAGCGCATCACTGTGGGTGGACGACCTGAAGGTCGACAAGGCGACCCCAATCGACGGTTCGCCGACGGTCGATGTCGTGCTCGCCCAGCTCAACGATTTCAGCGAACGATTTTACTCAGGCAACCCCAGCGGTCTGCCGGGCACTACGGCGCAGGTTCTCGACGGATTGCCGACGCCCTACGGCGACGACGGCAAGTATCTGGACGTGAGCGGCGCCGGCAACAGCACCGTGGCCGCGACCGAAGTGCGGCTGAAGCTCGCGGTTGGCGCCAATGCTCCGCAGGCCGCCAAAGATCGGCTGATCATCGATCTTCACGACGGCGACTTGGGCGGCTTGAACGATCACGGCAATGACGACCCGTCGGGGCTGAAGACCTGCTACTTGCTGACCTCCGACCCTTGTGGCAACGCGGGCCTCGGCGAGTGCGATTTTCAGAACGCCGCGACCCAGGGCCGCTTCGTGGCCGCGTGGGACAGCGACATGATGGCTGACGACAGCTGGACGCGGTTGAGCTTGCCGCACGCGTGCGAGGCCTCGCTGCTCTCCACTTGTCCCGCGAAATCCGCTCCCTATGGCTACGAGCTGCGCGTGTTCCTCAAGGAGCGCGAGGCGGTGGACCCGGGCGATGCCAGCGACTGCCGTACTCCACCGGCGCCCAATTCGGTGGTGCCGCACGCGGTCATCTCGGCGTTCAAGGTGCGATCCAACGCCGTGGTGAGCCATCCCGAGGGGCAACTGTCGTTCGAAGCTTTCGATACCAACGGCGACTTTGGTACGCCGTGGTTCCGACCAAGCTACATGCGCGACACCGACTACGACGGCTTCTTCGAGTTCAACGTGTCCGGCAGCTCCGCTGCCAACGAGATCAACTTGCAGGAAGCCGACGCCGATTACCTGGCCGACGATTCGAATCCCGGCGTGGCTACGGGCGCGAACTACGACATCAACTACAGCCTCTTCGACCCGAACATCGAGCCTGTCGTTTTGGATCTGGGGGCGGGTGCGGACGGTGTAGCGGACGTCCTGGTCCAGAACCCGTCCGGCAATTACGACGACTCCGGCAGTGATCACGACGTCGAGGTGCGGCGTTTTGCCGGTCCTGTCACCGACGGCAGCTACTTTTGGGTGTGGGGCGACGTCTTTGCCCACAACAACGTGCACGTTTGGGCGCCCACCGGCTCGCCCGTCACGTTCGAGCTGATGGGCCGACACAGCGAACGCGCCAAGCTGACGACGGCCGAGCCGTTGGACGGTTGGCTAGCCAGCGGCATGCTCGAAACCTGGTTGAGCTCGCCCGTCGTCTTGGGCACGACCAGCTCGTCGGGTGCGTTGGAAGGGAGCAGCGTCGTCGTGAGCAACGCGGCGCAGGCGCGCAGCATTCTGCAGAGCACGAGCGTGGCGGACATCGATCGATTGCTGCGCGAGTTACTGCTGAGCAAGCTGAACGTTCGCCGCGCGCAATCGTTGGGCGAGCGACTGGACACGGCGATGGTCTACGGCGTGACGGCTTCCTTGCGCTCGACGTTGGCAGCAGCGGACGCGGCCGTGCGCGGGCCGAGACCGCTCAACGCGCCGGGCAGCCTCGCGCTATTGGCACGTCGGCTCGGCGCCGTGAACCGTGGTGATGTCACGTACTTCCGTCCCGGTGTACCCACGTCGACGGATCTGTCGGGCGACCCCGATGCGGACGGCGTCATGAACCTGAAGGACAACTGCCCCCCCATCGCCAATGCCGATCAGCTGGACTCCGATGGTGACCGGGTGGGCGACGCCTGTCGGGTGCTGCCGAAGCTGGACTGCGTGATGCAGGTCGGCGCCAGCCAATATCGTGCGTACCTCGGCTACGATAGCCCGCTCGAATTTCGTAGCATCCCCATCGGTAAGCGCAACGGTTTCAGCACCGGGGCGCAAGACCGCGGGCAGCCGAGCGAGTTCAGTCATGGTCGCGTGCGGCGCGCGTTCAGCGTCGAATTTTCGCAGGGCCAGAGCGTCAGTTGGAAGCTGGAGGACAGCACGCTCACCGTCGACGCGAGCTCCCCCGCTTGCTTGGGCAACGAGCTGCTCGACGTGCCGTTTGCCAGCAGCGTTGCCCTGTTCGGTCACGACGAGTTGCTGGTGCGGTCTACGGCTCACGTCGAAGCTCCCGCCAGCGCCGTCAGCAGTGGCTATTTGGAGCTAGGCGGGCAAGGTACGAGCGGCTCGCTGTTTGGTCGAGGCAACGTCGCGCTCATGAGTGGCGCGCACGTGTCGGGCTCCGTCGTCGTGGGCGGCACGTTGCAGCGCCAAGACCGCGTGGTGATCGACGGCGCCCTGGCGTCGCCGGGCTTCGTCCCCGAGCATCGTTTGGACTTTCGGGTGACCTTCCCGGTGACGACGCAAGACGCCAATTTGGAACCAGGGCAGACGCGCAACATCTCGCCCGGCTCGTATCGCAGCGCGTTCATCAAGACGGGTGCGACCTTGGTCCTCGCGCCCGGCGTGTATCGCTTCGATTCGCTACGCCTCGAGCCCAACGCGCGACTGCAGCTTGCATCTGGTGCGCAAACGACCGTCTACGTCCGTCAGGAGCTGTACGACAAGGGCATCATCGCCTCGCCCGTAGGTCAGCCTCCCCTGTTGCTCTTGGGCTACTTCGGTACGTCGGATGCAACCATCGAGGCCTCGTTCCGAGGCGCGCTGATTGCGCCCAGCGCCAAGATAGTGCTTGGCACCGACCAAGGCGGCCGCCATGAAGGTGCCTTCTTCGGCAAGCGGGTCGAGCTCCGTTCGGGGGCCACCGTCGTGTATGCCGCCTTGGGCGGAACGTGACGTAGCGGGGCAGGGGCGCCCGTCTCCGTCCGTCATCGGAACGATCGTTGGGCTCGGCAGCGTTTGCTCTGCTGCTCGAGCCCAACGCCCGCCGGGCGTGCGCCTTGCATCCCCGAGCGCATGGCTCACCTGCATACGAACGATATCTATCCGCCGGCGGAAATTCCGAAGCGTCATATGCCGTGGTTCATCCAACTGATGGTTGGATTCGCGCTGCTGGTCCTGGCCGCGGTCGGCTACGCGTTTTGGCAAATGGGCAAGGCGCCGGCGCGCACCCTCGAGCTGCCCACGACGGAGCGGCCCGACGCCAACCCCGCCAGCAATCCGCCCGAGCAGCGACCGCAACGCATCGCACCCTTGCCTGCGCCCGTCACTCCCAGTCCGACGCCGGCCACACCGTGATTGCTCCGCGCCAAAGGGCCAGCGGTCCCTTGGCGCGTGCTTGCAAGCGCGTCTCACTGAGGCGCAATGCCGCCCTCGCTACCCTGAAACGCGGGCAAATATTGGGAGGTTAGCGCGGCCTCGAGCCTTGGTGATTCTGGCACGCGAGCTGCTTTAGGCGCCCGCATGCGTAACTCCATTTTTCTTGCGTCCCTATTGTCCGGTCTCTCGCTCGTCGCCTGCGGTGGCAGCAAAGAGCCAGCAGATGGCCCCGCCGAGCGGGCGGGCGAGAAGATCGACAACGCGGCGGAAGAAACCAAAGAAGGCGCCGAAAAGGCGAGTGAAAAGACGGGCGAGGCGCTCGAGAATGCGGGCGACAAGGCCAAGGACGCCACGAAGGACGAGAACTAAGCGCGGCGAAGCGTTGGGTGCAGGCTCCGCGTCGAGCGGAGCCTGCCGCAACTGGAGCTCAGCCGAGACCGAGCTTTTCGTTCAGCCAGTCGCCGACGCGATCGAGCGCGACGCGCTCTTGGCCGCCGGTGTCTCGGTCGCGCGCGGTGACGCTTTGGCTGCCCGCGGTTTCGCCGTCGACGGTGAAGCAGAAGGGCGTGCCGGCTTCGTCCATGCGGGCGTAGCGCTTGCCGATGGGCTGCTTCACGTCGTGCTCGATGAAGCCGTAGCGTGAGAAGCGCTTGAACAGCTCTGCGTGCAGCTTCTCGCTCGTCTCGGGCATGCCCTCTTTGTTGACGAGCGGGAATACCCCCGCCTTGATGGGGGCGAGACGTGGGTGAATGAGCATCAGCTCGGGGCTCGCGCGCGAAGCGTCTTCGGTGAAGGCTTCGCACAGCACCGCCAGCACCCCGCGGTCCAAGCCGGCAGAAGGCTCGATCACGTGCGGTAGGTATTTTTCGCCCTTGCGCTGGCCGTTGGGCAACAGCTCGCCGCGCTCGGCGTCGAAGTACTCGAGGTTCTGCTTCGAGTACTTTTGGTGCTGCGCCAAATCGAAGCTGGAGCGATGCGCGATGCCCTCCAGCTCGCCGAAGCCGGGCGCGGTGAACGGAAAGCGGTACTCCACGTCGCTCGTGCCCGCGCCGGTCTTGGCGTAGTGCGCTAGCTCGTCCTTGTCGTGCTCGCGCAGCTGCAGGTTGTCGCCGGCCAGGCCCAAGCTCTTCCACCACGCCACGCGCGTGTCGCGCCAGAAGGCGTACCACTGGGCGGCCTCCGATTCGTGGCAGAAGAACTCGATCTCCATCTGCTCGAACTCACGGCTGCGGAAGGTGAAATTGCGCGGAGTCACCTCGTTGCGGAAGGCTTTGCCGGTCTGGGCGATGCCGAACGGCACCTTCACGCGGGTGGTGTCGATGACGTTCTTGAACTGCACGAAGATGCCCTGCGCCGTCTCGGGCCGCAGGTACGCCACGTCGTCTTCCGTCGCGGTCGCGCCGATGTACGTCTTGAACATCAGGTTGAAGGCGCGCGGCTCCGTCAAGCTGCCGACCTTTTCGGCGTCGGGCCCGAGCACGCTCGCCCAATCTTCTTTGCCCACCTGCGTCAGCGGAAAGCTGATGACTTCCCCAAAGGCTTTCTCGGCCTTTTTCTTCTGCTTGGTCTCGCTCGGGCTGTCCGGCATGTAAGCGAAGAACGGCTTGCCACCGCGGTCGCCGCTCTTCGGCGCGTACACCATGACGTGGTCGGCGCGGTAGCGCGCCTTGGTTTCACGGCAGTCGACCTGCGGATCGTTGAAGCCGGCAATGTGGCCGCTGGCCTCCCACACCTTGGGGTGCTGAATGATGGTGGTGTCGAGCGGGACGATGCGCACCGGATCGCCGTTCGGGCCGACCGCGCCGCCGCACGGATTCATCACCACGTCCTGCCACCACGCCTCGCGCAGGTTCTTCTTCAGCTGAGCGCCCAGCGGCCCGTAGTCCCAAAAACCGTTGATGCCGCCGTAAATCTCGGAGGCCTGGTAAACGAACCCGCGGCGCTTGGACAGCGCCATGATCTTGTCCATCGATTTAGTCGTCATCACATTGCTCGGCTAGTGCGCGAAAGCCTTGACGGTTCGCGTCCCCGGCGCAACTATTCTCGCCTGTTTCCGCCTGTTCCTCGCGGTTTGAAGGGTCGAGCGGCCGAGCTACGCACCCTGGCTCAGACGATCACGGCGGCGGCACCCACGCGGCTTGCGTTGGTGGGCTCCGGCGGCTCGGGCAAATCCATGCTGGCGGCGTCGCTCGGCCACCGTCTGAGCGGCTTCTTCGGCGGCCGCATCGAGTGGTTTCGCGTCGGCGCCTGGGACTTTGCGACGCTCACCGAAATGCTGGCGCTGCGCTTCGGCACCGCGCGCGGCGAAAGCTCGGCCGAGCGCGTGGGCACCTTGCGAAAGTTCTTCGCCCGCACGGGGCCGCGCTTGGTCGTGCTCGACAATCACGAGGACGATCGCGCCACCGCGCGCCTACTGGATGCGTTTCGCGATTCACCGGTGACGTTCGTGGTGACGGCGCGGCGTTGCCTGCTCGCGGGCGTGCTCGTCTTTCCGGTCACGGCGCCGCTGGCTACCCTCGGCCAAAGCGCGTTCCCGCGCGTGAAGGCGCTGACTCGCAAGCTACGCTTCAGCCCGCTCGCGCTCGACATCGCGGACAGCCTCGTCGCTTCGCGCGCCACCAGCGTGAAGGCGCTGGGCGAGTTCTTGGAAGCGAACGGCGTCTCGCGCGTCGTCGCCGTCGAGCACGAGGACGACCTGCCCGAGGTGTCGCTGCTGGTCGAGTGGGGCTGGCAGCGCCTGTCCCCCGAAAGCCGACGCATGCTGGTGGTGCTGTCGCACGTCGAAGGCGACCACATGGACGTGCAATCGTTGGCAAAGTTGGCACAGGTCAAAGGCAGCCCCGCGCGCGCGTTGTCCCCGCTCGAGCGCTGGCATTTGGTACAAGAGCCGGTAGCGGGTCGCTACACGCTGCACGCCGTCGTTCGCCACGCCGTGCGGCGCCGCAAGAGCTTCGACCCAGGGCGCTTCTACGCGCACTACGTCTCCTTGCTCGAAAAACAGCCCGAGCGGCTACTCTTGGAGCAGACCCACCTGTTCGCGGCCATGGATCACGCCCACCGCACCGGCAGCCTTTCCGACATGCTGCGGGTCGAAGCGCTGCTGCGCGACATGGATACTTGAGCGCTGGCAGGCTTCAGAAGCTACTGCCCACCATGAGCACGGCGCGACCGGGCGTCAGCACGGGAACGACGCTCAGCCGCGCGACGGATGCGGTCCCTTGCTCGGTGCGATAGCGCCGCCACTCTTTCTCGATCATCGATTCTCGGGCAAGGCCGACGATGCCGCCGATGGCGCAGGTCGGGGTCAGCACGGCGCCTTCCAGAAGAGTGAGCCCCCTGGCTGCGCCCGTCATGTCCGAGGTGGCGGCCAGCGCGATCAATCCCGCCCCCGCGAGCGCTCCGCCGAGGTTTGCCCAAGCTTGGAGGCGGCGATCGTTGCGAGCGCGGTCAGCCTCGACATAGAGCTCGGCTTCGTATTGAGCGAGGCGCAGCTCGGTCATGCGGTGCGCGCGCACGTCACGCAGAAACCTGGCGTAGCGGTGCTCTTCGAAAGAAGAGCCTCCGGACAAGCCGTACATGGCCTTGCCGATATAGGTTCCGCCAATGGCGAGTGATTCGGTCACGGCGAGGCCGCGAAAGAAGGAGTCGCGCGGCTTCTCGTGCGTGTCCAACGCCACCACTACACCGATACCGGCGTACGCGGCTCCGAGGGCGAGATCGAGCAACGCGCGTGTGCCGGGGCTATCGCTTTCCTTTGCGAGTCGACCCAGCATGCTTTGCATCCGAGTTGCGCGCGCCAGCAGCTCGCGCAGCCGTGGGTCGGGCGGTGCCGTGCTGGGAGTTGGTGTCGCCTGCGTGCGAGTAGGTGTCGCCGGTCCGGGCGTTGACGCGACCGGCGTTCGCGTTGGTGTCGCCTGCGTGGGGGTTGGGGCAGCCAGCGGCGTCTGAGCGGCCGCGGGCAGCGTGGAAAACAGCAGCGCGCACAGCGAGACCGCGCCCATCCAGGAACGACCGGCCCCGAGCTTCGTCCTACCGAACATCGACCGGGCACAGGCTACCGCCGTCGTGCGGGGGGCGCATCAGCAATCCGCCCCGCTACTTCTTGCAGGGGCCGTCGTGAGCCACGCTCATGCCTTCGGAGGCTGCGGTGCAGGCGCTGCCGTAGGTCTTGCCGTCACAGCCGCAGACAGGTTTGTAGATCTTGGTGCAAATGTTGGGCTTCCTGGTGCAGGCGCCGCCCGCGTCGGTGTTGCCGCAGTCCGGTTTGTAGGCGCAATAGAGGCCTGGCGCGCAATCGCGCGAGGCGCCGCGCGTGCCGCACAGGCCGCCTTCGGGCGTGGTGTCGGGCTTGGCGCACGGGCCCTTGCCGATGACCGAGATGCCGGCTTGCGCTGCCATGCAGGCGTTGCTGTAGGTCTTGTCGTCGCAGCCGCACACTTCGTCGACCAGCTGCGCGCAGACGTCCGGCATCTTGGCGCAAGTGCCGGACATGTCGGCCGCGCCGCAATGGGCTTCGGGCGCGAACGCGCAGTATTGCTTCTCGGGGCAGCGCAGGCCCGCGATGCCGCCGCACATTTGCTCGTGCGCGTTGCCGACACCGCCGACCTCGGCGATGCCGCCGTTCGTTCCCGCGCTGGCTGCCGCACCGCCAATGTTGGAGCCGCCGCCGGACGCATTGCCATTCGAGCTTCCTGCGAGCGTCGGCACCGGCTCTTGCGCGGGTGGCGTCGATGGAGTGCACGCGGCGAGCAACCAATACGAACAGGAAGCAACCAGGGCGGACACCAAACAGCAGCGCATGGTTCGCGCTTCTAGCGCCACCTTCCGACGACGTCGAGACGCGAAGCCGCCACGAAGCCGGAACGCCTGTTCGCAGCGCGATCAAGGGAGATTGCGCGAGGCAGCTTGCCTCGGTCTCCGACGTGACGACGAATGGTCCCGATCCCGTGGAAATCAGCCTTTGCGCCCGCGTTTGCGGCTTGGCGCGCGCTTTGGAATAGTCCCCGTCATGCAAAGTTGGCTAGTCGTGGGCGCGCTGCTGCTCGGCGCTTGCGCCGCAACGTCGCGTTCGCCGGTCGTTGCGCCAGCGCCTTCTCCGGGGGCCGGAGCCGTTCCCGAAGCTTGGTCGACCAAGCTCGACCGCGACAACGCGCTGGTCGGCAAAGTCTGGGACGTGAAAGGTGAAGCTTTCGTGGACGAGCGCACGCTTCTACAACGGCTCGCCCCGGCGCGCTTCGTATTGCTGGGTGAACGTCACGACAATCCGGATCATCACCGACTTCAGGCGCGCGTCGTCGAAGGCCTCGCGAAAGCGGGCCGCCAGCCCGCCGTAGTGTTCGAAATGCTCGAAGTCTCACAGCAGGCTGCGGTGGACGGCTATCGGGCGAGCCCTGACGCGAGCGCAGCCGGTTTTGGCGCGGCGCTCGGCTGGCAGCACACCAGTTGGCCGCCCTTCCGCGAATACCAGCCGATCTTCGAAGCGGCCTTTGCGCATCGCCTGCCCATTTTTGCAGGCAATTTGCCGCAGGCAGACGCCAAGGCGCTGGTCAAGCAAGGGCTGCCGGCGCTTTCTACCGAGGGCGCGCGCAAGCTCGGGCTCGATCTGCCGTTTCCCGCTCCGCTCGAGGCTTCGCTGTTGGACGAGCTGCGCTCGTCGCATTGTGGCCAACTTCCCGAGAGCTTGCTCGGGCCGATGGCGCTGGCTCAACGAGCTCGTGACGCGCAAATGGCCCAGGTGCTGATCTCGGCCGGTGGGAACGACGGCGCGGTGCTGATCGCCGGCGGAGGCCACGCGCGGCGCGATCGCGGCGTGCCGTATCAGTTGGCGCGAACGGCGCCGGGCGTCAGCGTGGCCAGCTTGGTGCTGCGCGAGGTGCGGCACGGCGAAACCAATCCGAAAGTCTACGCCGCCGAAGAAGGTCCGTTCGACTACGTGTGGTTCACGCCGCGGGGCAGCGACGCGGATCCGTGCGCCGACTTTCACGCCAAGTAGCGGGCGCTAGAGCGACAAACGGTTTGCTGGGGCAACGAAGTTCACGAGTTAGCGACTTCAAGCGTCGCCGCGTGGGGGGAGGCTCGGCCGAATGCACTGCGCCTTCGGCGCTCCCCTCGCTCCCCGGAGACCGACCGGCGCGTGCCGCCCCCACCAGGAAGGGCGTAGAACGCGGTGGCTGCAAACTGATCGGCGTTCTACGAAGGGCCGAGGGCGGCGTTCTTCGGCTCGCAGGCGGCGTGCTCGGGCCGAACGCCGGGGCTGGCGGCGCTGAACAGCTTGGCCAACGATGCGTCGATGGCCTCGTAGTTGGGCAGCAATACCGATTTTCCTTCCGGGGTGCGGAAGCCTTGCACGTGCTCGTGGCCGATCACCAAGCCGTGCAGATGCGCCGGATCCAGCGCCAGCGCGCGTCGGCCGAGCCCGAGCAGCTCGATACGACGCATGTCGGTTTCGACGGAGGCTTCGAAAGCGCCGAACAGGTCGGGCAGCTTGAGCACGCCCAGCCCCGCCAGGGTCTGTCGCACCCCCAGCAGCACCGCTTGCTGTCGCCGCGCGCGGTGAAAGTCGGAGCGGCCATGGCGGGAGCGCACGTACATGGCGGCGGTGACTCCGTCCATGTGACGTCGGCCCGCGTCGACGTCCAGCAAGCGGCGTCCGCCCTCGGCGCGCGCGTCCACGAAATTGTCGCTGATGGGGCAGGGCACCTCGACGTCCACGCCGCCCACCGCGTCCACCGCACGCTCGAAGACGCCCAGGTCCAGCGCCAACGCGTGTTCGATTGGCAACTTCAACGTGTCCGACACGACACGGCTCGTGAGTGCGAGCGGATCGCGCTTGGTGCGCTTGGCGACCTGGTAAACGGTGTTGATGCGATCGGTACCGCTGTCGGGAATATCGACGTAAAGGTCGCGAGGAATGCTGACCAAGCCGACGTGCTGGCTGTGCTCGTCCAGCACTACGACGACCAGCGAATCGGCCAGGGCGGGGCCGGTGCCGTCGGGGCGGCGATCGAGCCCGATAACCAGGAAATTACGCGTGTTTGCCAGCGAAGGCGTGCGGGCCTTCCTCGCCTGCACCGCAGGCGGAGGCTCGACAACCGTCGCGGCTTTTTCGGTGGTGACCGGTCGCGAAAGCGTTCCGCGCACGGCGCGAACGACAGGCAGCGTCGGCGTAGACAGCTCCGCTAGGCTTCCCGGCGCGGCTCGGTAGGGCGCGGCCCACAACCACGCACAAGCCGCGTAGCTTGCTCCCGCCATCGTCAATGCCGCCGTCCATGCCAAACGTTTGCGCCAGCTTCCGTGCATGCCAACGCCTTGTGCAAGCGTTGGACCAAGGTCTTTCAGCGCCGTCGGGCTCGACCGTCGTCGCTCAGTCGCGATTCAGTTCCGGACCACGATGCCTAGGTTCAAGCAGGCTTGCTGCAGCTTGAAGTCGAGATCAGGCAGCGGATCTTGCGAATGCTCGATGCGGTGTTGTTGCCAGCCCACTTCGGCGAACAGGCCGAACTTGGGCGTGAAGTGCACGGCCCCACCGAACAGCACGCCGACGTTCCAGCCGATGCCCACGCTGGTGTCGGACTTGCTGTCGCCCAAGATGTCGAGGGTTGCACCGATGGGCATACCGACCCACAGCTGGTAGTTCAACGTAGACGTGGTGATGGGCGCGCGGAAGCGGAGGACGAGGTCGAGATCGATCGCGTAGTCGTGGCTAGCGCTGGGCGAAACGTCGGGACGCCACGAGCTGAGCTGCAGCATGGGGCCGAGCAGCACGTATTTGGCGATGGGCGAGTCGGCGCGCAGGTTGAAGCCGAGCGTCGTGTCCAAATCTTGCGCGCGTCCGTCCGTTTCTAGACTGCCGGGAAAGCCCAAGTGAAACCCCAACAGCGCGTGGCTGCGGTCGTCGAAGTCCTTCACCGGCGGCGGTGGCGGCTCGTACGGGCGCGCCGCCCGGTTGGGCGGCAGCGGTGGCTCACAGCGGCGCCCTTCCACACACTCCAGGCCGGCCGGGCAAGCCGGGTTACAGAGTGAAACGCATTGCCCTTGGTAACAGGTGAAGCCTTCTCTACAGGCTGGAAAGCACGCGGGCGCGCCGGCCGGAGCTGGCGTCGTGGCGGGAGCTGGCGGGGCGGCAATGGGCGCGGCGGCGGCAGGCTCGTTCGGCGTTGGCGCGGATGGTTGGGCCGCGGCCCGTCCGGAGCCGAGCAGGGCCAGAAGCCCCAGCGTTTGGGCCAACCGGAGCGGCATCACGCGGGAACCATAGCAGGGCGGTGCTAGGATCCCAACCTGATGCCCGGTTCTCAAAAGTGGCGCGCGCGTTCGGCACGCCGCGTCTTGCTCGACGGCTTGCTCCTGAGCCTGTTGGCGCTCAGCGCGTGCAATGGTCGTCGCGACGAGCGAGCCGCACCCGCGTCGAAGCTCAGCGCCAAGGTCGTGGCCAAAAGTCACGCCAAACCGCAGGTGGCGCATCGTGCCGAGCCGAAGGCCCCGCTTGAGCAGTTCGTGCAACAACACGTGGAGGAGGCCGACGCGAGCGGCATGCGTGTGCTCGTGTACGTGGGCGCCACCTGGTGCGAGCCGTGTCAGCGCTTTCACCGCGCGCTCGAGTCAGGACAATTGGACGAAGCGCTGGCGGGCACGAAGTTCGTCGAGTTCGACTCCGATCGCGACGCGTCCGAGCTGAAAGCCGCAGGCTACGCGTCCAAATACATTCCGCTGTTTTCGGTGCCCGATCAGAGCGGGCACGCCAGTGGCCGAGCCATCGAAGGGTCGGTCAAAGGCGACGACGCGGTGCGAGAAGACTTGGTACCTCGACTGCTGGCTCTGCTGGACGGCAAACCGACGGACTGACACGGTCGCGGCTCGGGTAGCGCTAGCTGCTCGCGGCGGCGCGCTCCAGCTCGGCAATGTCGAGCTTGATCATGCCCATCATGGCCTTGACGGTGCGCCCCGCGCGGCCGGGATCGGGATCGCCCATCAGCCTCATCAATGCCGTTGGAATCACCTGCCAGGACAAGCCGTAGCGGTCGACGAGCCAACCGCAGCGGGTCGGCTTGCCACCGCCGGCCAAGAGCGCGTCCCAGGTGCGGTCGAGCTCCTCCTGGGTTTCGACCGAGACGAACAGCGAGAAAGCCGGGCTCAGCTCGTAGTGGGGGCCTCCGTTCAGCGCCATCAAGCGTTGGCCCGACACCTCGAAAGTGACCGACATCACCTTCCCGCCCGCGCGGGAAACGTCCAAAATCCGCGAGTTGTCGAAGATGGCGGTGTACATCTCGGCGGCGGCTTCGGCGTCCGCGTCGAACCAGAGAAAGGGCGTGATTTTGGGCTGTTGCAGCTGGGGCATGGGTCAAATCCTATTCGGGTGGTGGGTTCCGCAGATAGCGGTTTCCCTACAGACGGAGCCGTTCCGGCGTTCTCGACATCACTCGCGAAGAAATCGACCCTATAGTGTCTCGTGGCAAACGAAGACCTGGTGCGCTCGATCAAAGAAATCGTGACTCGAGCCAAGGGTGGGGACCCCGACGGCGCGTACCGCGGCTACCAGGAGCTGTTTGCCAGCCCCGCGTTCGGTACATTCCGCGTCGAAGACCAGCGTCAAGCGCTGCGGCTGATGGTGCTCATGAAGGGTGCCCCCAAACCCGCCACCCCGGCCATGGTCGAGGCGCATCGCGCGGCTGCAGGTCCGTTGACCGTCATGGTCGCGGGGCACGGCGACCCAGCCGACCACGAGCTGCTCGGCATCTGCCACGTGGTGTGCGGCGACGAAGCCGCTGCCAACACCGTATTTCGCGCCGGGCTCGCCATCGAGCGCGAGCGCAGTCCGCAGTCGCCCCTGTGCGGCACGTTGATGAAGCGCGTGTCGATGCTCTAATGGGTGGATGTCCGAAGGTTTGCGGCTGGTCGTGTACGATGCCACCCAGCGGCAGCGGCGACCGAAGGCGCTCGGTCTGAGCTGGCAATACGGTAGCCACTTGTACCGCGCGCTCGGGCGAGTCGACGCTGCCTACGGCGCGAGCAGCTTTGCCGACGCGCTCGGCTGGTTGGCTCGGCACGAAAGCGCGCGAGCGATTCAGGAGGTGCAGTTCTGGGGCCACGGCAAATGGGGCCGCATCTTCATCGATCGCGAGCAGCTCGATCGCAGCGTGCTGCTGCCGGCTCATCGGCAGCACTCGGCCTTTCGAGCGGTGAGCGAAAGGCTCGTGCCGGACGCGCTGTTGTGGTTTCGCACCTGCGAGACGTTGGGCGCCCGAGCCGGGCAAGATTTCGCGGCGGCGCTCGCCGATGCCACCGGCGCTCGCGTGGCCGGGCACACTTACGTGATCGGCTTCTTGCAAAGTGGGCTGCACTGCGCTCGTCCGGGCGTGGCTCCCGCTTGGTCGGCGACCGAAGGCTTGGCGCAGGGCAGCGCCGAGCAGCCGGAAGTCGCTTTGAATTCGACGCCCGACGCGCCCAACACCATCACCTGCTTGACGGGACGGATCCCGGAAGGATTTTGAAGGGCGCCGCAAAAGCTGCGTCCGCGCGCCCTTCCCGCTTCGGCTGGGGTCGGCAATACTCCGCTCATGCATCCGCCGGTCGGCGCTCCACCCGGGCTGTTCCCGGAGACGCGCTGGACCCTCGTATTGGCGGCGCGCCACGATCCACTCAAGCGTGGGCCCGCGCTGGAAGAGCTGGTGCGCCCGCGTTGGAAAGCCCTGTACGTGGTGGCGCGCAAGCACGGCCTCCACCCTAGCGAAGCGGAAGACGCCGTGCAGGGCTTCGTCACGCAGCTGTTGGAAGGCGACGTGCTGGAGCGGCTCGATCCGGGCAAGGGCCGGTTGCGCTCGTACCTGCGCACCGCCTTTCGACACTTCCTGGCGAACCAGCGGCAAGAAGCGCGCGCCCAAAAGCGTGGCGGCGCCGAGCGACACGCCGATCTAGCGGATGTCGAGGGGTGGCTGGCGTCGCCGACGGCAACGCCCGACGCTTTGTTCGATCGCGCTTGGGCTCTGTCGTTGTTCGCCGACGCGCTGGGCGAGCTCGAAAGTGAGTACGCGAGCGGCGCGCGGCGCGGACCCTTCGAAGTCGTGCGCGAGCTGTTTCAGTTTGGCGCAGCGCCGCCGTACGCCGAGCTGGCGGCGCGACATCGGATGAGCGTGCCGCAGCTGAAGGCGTTCGTGCATCGCGCCCGCGTGCGCTTCCGCGAGCTACTCCGCAGCCGTGTGGCCGAGACCTTGACCGATGCCGACGACGCCGACGACGAGCTGGCCGCCCTGCTGCAGGTGATGGCGGCGTGAACGCCTCGGCCTCGCAAACCAGCTGTCCGCGCTGTGGTTTGGCGGTGCCGGCGCACGCGCTCAGCGCCTGCCCGCGCTGCCTGCTGGCGGGCCTGGACGAGCCCGAGCCGCTGCCGGAGAGTCCGCAAGGCTTCGAGCTGTTGGAGGAGGTGGGGCGCGGCGGCATGGGGCGGGTTTTTCGCGCGCGCCACGCCAAATTGGATCGTGAAGTCGCGGTCAAGCTGCTGCCGGCGGAGCTGGCGACCGATTCGACTTTTCAGGCGCGCTTCGAGCGCGAAGCACGGGTGCTCGCGCGCCTGAGCCATCCGCACGTGGTGGCCGTTCACGACTTCGGCGCGCTGTCCGACGGCTCCGGCTACCTGGTGATGGAGTACGTCGCGGGGGGCACGCTGCGCGCGCGGCTGCCACTTTCGCCCGAGGACGCGCTGCGCGTCACCCGCCAGCTGTGCAGCGCATTGGCGTACGCACACGCCGCCGGCATCGTGCATCGCGACATCAAGCCCGAGAACGTGCTGTTCGACGCCGACGGTCGCGCGCGTTTGGCCGACTTCGGCATCGCCCGGCTACTGTTCGACGAGCACGCGACGTTGACGGCTCCGCTGGTGGTGCTCGGCACACCACGCTACATGGCACCCGAAGCGCGCGCGGGAGCGCCCGCGGCTCCAAGCGGCGACGTCTTCGCGGTCGGGGTTTTGTTGCAGGAAATGCTGGGTGACGGCGACGCTTCTCCCTTGGGTCGACGTCTCGAAGCCATCGCGCGCCGAGCGTCCGCCGCCCAACCGAGCGAACGCTACCGCGACGCCCTGGAGCTACTCGCCGACTTGGACGCCGACCCCGCGCCGGCCGCGGTCGCAGCACCCGCGGCGCCCACCGTCGTCGCAGCGGCCGCGGACCCGTCGCGCGCCGTTGCGGTCGCTGCCAGCTTGTCCGCCGACCAGCAGAGCCTCTTGCGCGCGGTTGCGCTCACGCTCGCGAGCGCGACCGCGGTGTCGCTGTACGTGCTCTTGCTTTCGGTGACGCCGCGCACGCTGGAGCCGAACGAAGCCTTGCCGCTGGCCATCTTCGAAGGGCAACGCCTGGCCGACGGTCGCCTGGCCACCCGCGCGCGCTTCGAAACCTGGCCCACGCTCTGGGCGGCGGCCGCTTGGGCAGTGGCGTTCGTGGCCTACGGCCTCTTGCGCGGTCACTGGCGCCGCGCGGGCCTCGACGCTTCCACACCCGATCAGCCCCTGGCGTCGGTTCGACCCGTGGTGCGCATGGCCGTCGTCTTGAACGCGCTATTCGTCGTTCATCTACTGCTCGAGCGGACGACCCTTCACTCTTTCGTCATCTACATTCCTATTCTCGGCGGCATCTTGGAGCTCGGTATGGTGTACCTGGTCTGGGTCGCCGTGCTCGAGGCGCTGCGCACCGCCCGGCCCTTGCGTCGCGAGCCCTGGCTATGGTTGGCCACCGCCGTCTCGTTGATTCCACCCACAATTTCCAGCCTGCGATTGCTGCACGGCGCCCAACCGTAAGAGCGAGTCGGCTGCCAATCCGCAGCCTGAATCGCAGAAGCTTCTATAGCGGAGCTAGGCCACTTTGGGCGATCGAGATTTTTTCACAGGAAGGGCAGAAGGGCAGAAGGGCGAGCAAAGGGGACTTCGGGTTCGCGCTGCCGCCGGCGGCCCCTTGTGACCTTCGAGGGAAATATTTTTGGTTTTGGTCCTCCAAAAACAAAAATGCGTTCTCGCCTCTCGCCTCTCGCCTCTCGCCTCTCGCCTCTCGCCTTCCTGCCCTTCTGCCCTTCTGCCCTTCCTGTGAAAATCTCGGAGGCTCTCGACAAGACCCCTCAGCAGGGTAGCAGCCCGAAGCGCTCGCGCGGGGTGGCCTTGCGACGCCACGGAAGTTTCTGCAAGGGATCTGCGGAGCGGCAGCCCTAGATGTGAGGAGGCTGCGTCGCCGTCTCTTTGCTAGTTTGCAGCGGTCTTGGCTTCGGGCTCGACGGCGAGCTCGCTCGTGGCCGTGGCGTCGGTGCCGAACAGCTCGCGCAGCGCGCTTTCGAAGGCGACCGGCAGAATGGCTTCGTGGGGATTGGCGCCCATCGGCGGCAGCTCGCGCACTCGATCGATGCGCTCTTCGGGCTTGTCGTGGGTGAGCGCGGCCTGGAATTTGGCGGGGTGTCGGACCCAAATCGCGGGTTGCCACCACAGCAGCAGCGGCACCTCCGTCGGTCGCCGCGCGAACGCGCCGCCCATTTTGCGATCCAGGCACGGGTCGATCGACACCAGCGCCAAAGGCAGCGGAACGCCCGCGCTCCAAAAGTCCGTAGCCAAGCCGCCGCTCGGATTGCAACCGGCGCCGCTGTGGCCTGCTAGCACGACGCGCGTGCGATCGATCGTCACTTGGCCGTCGGTCGCTCGCACCACGTCGTCGACGAAGGCGTTCAAGTCGAAGCCACGCCACACCGTCGCCGCAAGCCCCGCGTTCTTGGTTTGGCTCGGCGCCGCCAACACGAACGGCTTCACTTGCCCGCTGTCGATCAGCCGCTTCACCAGCGGTCGCAGATCTTTGCCGCCACCGCCCAGCCACATGTGCGGCTCGGAAAGGGGGTTCGTGCCGTGGAGAAAGACGACCAACGGCAACGCTTCGCTGGGGTTGGCGTTGCTGGGCAACACCGCGGCCCCGCCGTTGTGCTGAAAACGATACAGAAAGCGCGCGTCTTGGTGGGGAAAGTACAGCGTCTTCGCCGATGACGGCGTTGCGGCAGCGAGCGCCGCCAAGCCCACGCATAGCCCAACGGCTTGCTTCAGTCGCCTCAACCGCGACGAGAAAGGGCCTCCGGACATTGCATCAAACATACGGGTAACCGCTACGGCGAGCAACTGCCGACACGATAGGTCTGGCCTTCGTCTTTTTCGTGGTACGTCGCGTTGGTCGGTTGGGGCTCCGCCCCAAGCGGGTGCCATGATGGTGAGGCGTAGGGTTCGTTCGACGGTCGGATTCGCGCGCAGGCGCGTTTCTCGCCTCGTTTGCGTGCCGGCGGTGCTGGCGCTCGTGGGCGTTGCCCGGACCGGGCACGCGCAGTCACTGTCGATCGAGGAGGAGAAGCCGGCGGCTCCGCCTGCCGCACCTACACCAGCTCCAACCCCGAAGGCTCCCGCGCCCCCGCCGGTGATCGTGATGCCGACCGCGCTAGCGACGCCGCTCGAATACCCCGCCGACGCGCAAGGCGAGGCGAGCGTCGCGCTCGAGCTCACGCTCTCGGCCGAGGGCGCGGTGACGAAAGCGGCGGTCATCGAAGGCGACGAGCCGTTCGCTTCACGCGCGCTGGAAGCGGCTCGAGCTTGGAAATTTCAGCCCGCCACGCGCGACGGCCGACCCATCGCGGCCAAGATTCGCTATCTGGTGCGCTTCGTTCCGCCGCGCGACGAGCCGGAGCCGGAAGCGCCGGCGGCTGCGCCCGCGGCAGCGCCGGGTTCGGGCAGCGCTCCGACACCCGTCAAGCCGAGTGAGCCCGCGCCCTACGAAATCATCGTCGTGGGTGAGCGCGCGCCGATCCGGCACGAGCTCGCGCGCACCGAAATCAGCCGTTTGCCCGGCGCGTTTGGGGACGCTTTCCGCGCCATCGAAGCGCTGCCGGGCGTCGTGCCCATCATGAGTGGGCTGCCGTATTTCTACGTGCGCGGCGCGCCGCCCGGCAACGTCGGTTACTTCTTCGACGGCATCCCGGTGCCGTTCCTCTATCACTTCGCGGCCGGCCCCAGCCTGTTTCATCCCGCGTTCATCGACCGCGTCGATCTGTACCCGGGGGCTTTTCCGGTGCGCTACGGCCGCTTCGCGGGGGCCATCGTGGCGGGCGAGATGGCTCCGCCCGGCTACCGCTGGCGCGGCGAATGGAACGTGCGCCTGATCGACAGCGGCGCGATGGTCGAGGCGCCGTTCGCCAACGGGCGCGGCTCGGTCATGGTGGGCGGCCGCTTTTCGTACACCGGCCTCGTCATCTCGCTGATCGCGCCCGACGTTTCGGTGGGGTATTGGGACTACCAAGCGCGCGCCCGCTACGATCTGAGCTCCAAAGACAGCGTCGAGATCTTCGGTTTCGGTTCGGGCGACTACACCACGTACGCCGAAGAGACCACCGTCCCCGACAACTCCCCGAATCGGTTTCACACCGAGAAGCGCAAGCACACCGCCGTCGACATCAACTTCCATCGCCTGGATTTGCGCTGGGATCATCGCATCGATCAGGGAAATTGGCGCAACGCGCTGATGTTCGGACGTGACCGTACCGGCTTTGCCGACGGGCAAGTCAACGTCTACGACTACATGGTGGGGTTGCGCTCCGAATACTGGCGGCAGCTCGACAAGCAGGTGCGGGTGCGCGCTGGCGCTGACCTCTTGTTCGAGTCGCTCAAGCAAGAATTCAAAGACGAAACGAGCGGCGTCAACGACGTACCCGTCGCGAGCGATCCCGGGGCGATGCCGCCGGGCGAGATGATGCCGCCCACGACCAGCCCGCCGGTGGTGATGCCGATGGAGGACAAGTCGGGCAACCAAAGCGACGCGCAACGTCTTGGCTTCAACGCGGGCCGCAAAGATTTCTCGTTTGGCATGTATTGCGATCTGGTTTGGGACGTGGCGCCGCGCCTGCAGATCACGCCCGGTCTGCGCGCGGACTTGTTCGTGTCCGGTAGCCGCGCGGCGCTGGGGGTCGATCCTCGCATCACGGCAGAGTACAGCTTGAGCAAGAAGCTGAAGCTGGTGCACGGGCTCGCGCTGGTGCATCAGGCGCCTAGCTTCATCGGGCCGGTGCCCGGTTTCAAACCGTCATTGGCGGGCGGGCTGCAGAAAGCCGTGCAGTACAGCGCGGGAGTGAATTACGAGCTGCCGGCCGGGTTTTCCAGCTCCGTGGCCCTGTTTCAAAGCGCGTTTTTCAACATGACCGATCTGATCAGCTTGCTGCAGCTGGAACGGACGGCCAATAGCGGCAACGCCGACAACGGCAGCGACTTCAACAGCTTTCGCACCGACGGCCACGCCTACGGCTTGGAGCTGATGGTGCGGCGTAGCTTGTCGCGCAAGTTGGGTGGCTTCGTTTCGTACACGTTGTCGCGCTCGCTGCGCTTCGCAGGTCGCGTCAGCGGCCCGGCGACGACCGATCGCACGCACGTCCTGAACGTCGCCGCGTCTTACGATTTGGGCAAAAACTGGCGGTTGGGTGGGCGCGTGCTGTTCTACACCGGCATTCCCGCCGAGGTGGCTTACATCGAAGCCGCGCGTCACCCGCCGCGCACGCCAGCCTTTTGGCGGCTCGACTTCAAGATCGAAAAGCGCTGGTACATTCGGCGCCCGGATCGCTGGTGGGGGGTGAACTTGGAAGTGCTCAACACGACCCTGAACAAAGAGCAGCTCACCGGCAGCTGCAACGCGTTCTCCTGCAAATACGACGAGATTGGGCCGGTCACGGTGCCCAGCATCGCCTTCGAGGGTGCGTTTTGAGGCCTTGCTTCGCCCTGGGCGCGCTTAGTGCAGCGCGCGCCCTTCGGCGCGAATGAGCTCGAGCATCACCGCTTGCCAAGCGCGCTTGGCGCCCGAGCCCGCGCGACGAAACGCGGCCGCGAACGCTCGGCGTTGCGCACCGGACAGCCGGCGCTCGAGCGCCTTGCCGCTCGCGCTGAGTGACAGCTGGCGTTCGCGTCGATCGTTCGGCTGGGCCACGCTTTTGATCAGTCCGCGCCGTACCAGCTGCCGGAGCGGGCCGTTCAGCGCTTGCTTGGTGACGCCGAGCGTCGCCGTCAAGTCGACGACCCTGAGCCCCGGCGTCTGGGCAATGAAGAACAGAATGCGATGGTGCACTCGCCCCAGCCCCAGGGTGGCAAGCCTGGCGTCGGGCTCGGCCACGATGGCGCGGAACGCGAAGTGCAGCAACGCGAGCGGCTCAGCGGCGCCGGCGCCGAGCGCGTCGAAGGGCTGGCCCGGGCGCGCGCTCGCCTTCATGCGCCCACGCTGCCCGCCGCTGCGGCCCCGTAAAAAGCCTCGCCGCGCACGATTTGGCCGGCGCGAAAATGCATGACTTCCGTGGCCCGCACTGCAGGGCCGTCTTGCAAGGTGGCTTCGTAGAGGATGGTCAGCGTCTCGGCCCGGGCGCTCCACAGCGCGGCGTCGAGCTTGAACGTCAACCGTTGAATGCGGCTGAGCGCGGTCTGCCAGTAGGCGCGCAACGCGGCTTTGCCTTCGACGCGGGGCGCGCCGACGAATTGCGCGGCTTTGGGGCTGGTGAACACCGCGTCGTCCGCGTAGTGAGCCAACACCGCTTCGGTGTCGCGCCGATTCCAGGCGTCGACCCAGGCTTGGGCGAACAGTTGGGCCGACGCGTCGGTCATGGCCGTGGTGGGCGGCGGAGCCAGGGGCAGAGCTTGGAGCCCCGCCAACACCTCTGGCGAAAACGCCACCGAGCGACGCGTTTCGAGGTCGATGTGAGCGGCCACGACCTCGCGCACCGCCGCCACTTTTTCCTTTTGGCGATCGACCATGTATTGCAGAAGGCGCAGGGTTTTGGGGCGCAGCTCGAGCACGCCGGTGTAGACCTGAAGCGGCTCTGCTTCGCGTAGCTCCGACAAGTAACGCAGGTTTTCTTCGAGCGCGAACATGCCGCGCCGCGCGCCTTGCAGGTAGCTTTCGTTCAGGCCATGGCGGGCGAAGAACGTCCAGATGCCCCGATCGAACAAGTGAACGTACCAGGCCACGTTCATGTGACCCATGGCGTCCAAAAATCGCGGCTCGACCAGCGCTTCCACCGTCAGCTCCAGCGAGCGAGCTCGAGATAGGTCAACCATGCTGACCTTTTAGCGCCGGGCGCAAAGCTGTCAACGTGGCTTCGGACCATGCCCATGTCCGCGGGTCGCACCGCTGAAAATCGGGGGAGCACACCGGTCCGCACCGGCCGAGAAACGACAATCCTTGGGTTTCGACGCGCGCCAGGAAGCGAGTTGACGCACGCTGCGCCCGGGCGCGAAACTACTTGCGATGGCGAGTCGTTGCTTGGCGGGGGTGCTTGCCGTGCTGGTGACGGGGCTGGTGAGCTGTAGCGATCAACGTGAGCCTGCGTCAGCGAGCGGTGGGGCGGCGGCGGGCGGCAGCGACGGGGCCGGGGGCTCGTTCGAGCCCGTTTTGAATACCGCCGGCCAATACGGGGAGAATCCCCCGTCACCGGAGTGTGAGCCCAACAAGTTTCTTCGCAGGGGTGAAGACTATCGCTCGTGCGAATGGATCCCATCCTGCGCCGGTGTTTCGTGTGCCTACGGCGGTTCGAAGCTGCCCGTGGACGACGCTCAACCGCCGACGCTGACGTGCGCCCAAGGCTACGACGTCGGCCTGCCGGCGGGCGCTTGCTGCTACGACTGCGTGCGAAACCAAGATCCGCTCCAGCCCGTCACGTGTGAAGCCTGCCCAGACACGCTGCCTAGTTGCGCGAACGGCTATCGCGCTGGCACGCGGCCCGGCGCCTGCTGTGCGGAGTGTCTCGCGGATCCGGACTACTGCAACGATGACGCAGACTGCGTGCTGGCCAAGCGCCCCGCGAATTGCTGCGCTTGCGTCGTTGCTGTTTCAACGCGTCGTCTGGACGCCGACGACTGCTACACGGGCGTCAGCGGCGCGCGGGCTACGCCCGACGGCTGTCAGCCCGACTTCGATTGCGCGTTGGTCGACTGCGCTTGCCCGGCGGAAATTCCCGGCTCTGCCGTGTGCCTCGAGCATCACTGCTCGGCACGTTGATGTAAGTTTCCGCCTGTCTTTGGAACCTGTTAATGTATGCGCGGGTTGGCCGCTAATACGGCTGAATCGCTCATGTCCCAGGAGCTCAATGACTCAGAGCTTGGTCGCGAGGTTGCTGCGCTGCGCGAGCAAGTGCGGCAGCTATCGGCGGAGCTGGCGATCGCGAAGCGTGGTGACGCACGCTACCGCCTGCTGTTCGACAACCTGAACGTGGGCGTGTTCGTGACCTCGGTCGATGGTGTGATGCTGGAGTGCAACCAGCTAGTGGCGGACATGGCCGGCGAAAGCAGCCGTGACGCGTTGATCGGTCGTCAGGTGGTGAGCCGCTACGAGAATCCGGCCGACCGCGAGCGGATGGTGCAGCAGCTGCGCGACCGTGGTGAGGTGCGCAAGCTGGAGATGTGGACGCGCCGCAGCGACGGCCTTCGACAGTGCTCGTCGATGACGGCGGTGCTGGCGCCGATCGGGCCCGGCGGGGAGCCGCAGATCCTGGGCATGCTCGAGGACATCACCGAGCGCAAGCTGGCCGAGGAGCGCGCGGGCGAGGGTGAAGAGCGCTTCCGCGTGATCGCCGAGCAGTCGATGCTGGGCATCGCGATCATGCAGGATAGTCGCCTGCGCTTCGTCAATCAGGCGGTGTCGGACATCAACGGCTACTCGGTCGAAGAAATGGCGACCTGGGGCGTCATCGACTTCAGCAAGCTGATTCACCCCGACGACCTCGCGTTTGCCTCCGATCAGGCCCGGCGCAAGCAGACCGGTGACCCCGACACGCTGCCCCACTACCGCTACCGCATGCTCGCCAAGGGCGGCGACGTGCGTTGGGTGGAACAGTATTCGCGCACCATCGAGTACGAAGGCAAGCCGGCCAATTTCATTACGTTGATCGACGTGACGTCGCGCAAGCAAGCCGAGCAATCACTGACGCAGTTGGCTCAAAGCATGGAGCGGGCGGCCAAGCTGGAGTCGTTGGGGGTGTTGGCGGCCGGCATTGCGCACGACTTCAACAACCTGTTGAGCGGTTTGTACGGCCATTTGGACTTGGCGCGCGAAAGCGCCGCCCAGCAACCGTCGGCGCGTGGGCATTTGGACTTAGCGCACCAATCTTTGGAGCGGGCCAAGGCGCTCACCATGCAGCTGTTGGCCTTCGCCAAAGGTGGCGCGCCGGTGCGCACGACGGGCTCGGTAGCCAGCTGCGTGAAGCAGTGCGCCGAGTTCGCGTTGAGCGGCGGCAACGTCCACGCCCAGCTCGACCTGGATCCCGCGCTGTGGTCGGCCGAGTTCGATGGCAATCAGCTGGCGCAGGCCTTCGGCAACCTCATCATCAACGCCAAGCAGTCGATGCCCGCGGGCGGCGTGTTGCGTATCACCGGCCGCAACATCGAGTTGTTCGAGAACCCGACGTCGGTGCTCAAACCCGGCCGCTACGTCAAGCTGAGCTTCAGCGACAAAGGTCCTGGTATCGCGCCCGCAATCTTGGAGCGCATCTTCGATCCGTTCTTCACGACCAAAGTGGAAGGCTCGGGCCTGGGTCTCACTTCAACGTACGCGATCCTGAAGAAGCACGACGGCAACGTCGAGGTCGAGTCCAAGCCAGGCCAGGGCGCCACGTTTCACGTTTGGCTGCCGGCCATCAGCGGCGCGTCGGCGTCGTCGCCCCCACCGGTGGCACGCGAAGCTCCTCGCGGGCGCGGCCTGGTGCTGGTGATGGACGACGACGAGACGGTGCGGCGCGTGGCGGGCAGCATGTTGGCGCGCCTCGGCTACGAGCCGATCTTGACCAACGACGGCGGCCACGCGCTTAGCCGTGTGCGAGCTCTGCTGGACGAGGGCAAGCTGCTCACCGCGGCCTTGCTCGACCTGACGGTGCGCTCCGGTCAAGGCGGCCGCGACACGGTGGGCCCGCTGCGCGAGCTCTTGCCGCGGCTGCCCATCATTGCGTCCAGCGGCTATTCAGACGATCCGATCATGGCCAATCCGAAACAATTTTGCTTCAGCGCCAGCCTGCGCAAGCCTTTCTTGCTCAGTGAGCTGAGCGGAATCTTGGCAGAAGTGATCGCAGACGGTGAGTCGACGGGCGGCCAATAGGGCCAACGATTTTCGTCGCTGCCTTTTTTGAGCCGTAGCAGCGCCGCTTCTTCACTTACTGCTCGTGACAATCATTCCGGCGCCGCTTGGTCTCCGCTCAAAGGGCAAAGTTGCAGCAATCGCGGGCGCGTGGCTGGCAATGGCAGCCTGGGCATGCTCTTCGACCGACGGAAGCGACGCCGGCACGCGGCCGGGCGCCGGTGGTTCTGGCGTTAGCGGCAGCAGTGCTCAACCGTCTGCGGGTTCGTCAGCGCTCGGCGGTGGCACGTCGGTTGCCGGCGCTACGGCCGGCGGTGGCGTGGTGGGTACCGCCGGCTCCAGCACGGCCGGTGGCGCAGCGGTGGCGGGTGCTGCTTCGGGTTCCGGTGGAAGCGGTGGCGGCATCGGCGGCTCCGGTGGCAGCAGCGGCTCTGCTGGAGCTGCAGGAAGCGCGGGCGCGGCCAGCTGCACGGCTCCCGGCCCCGTCACCTTCAGCAAAAACATTCGGCTGAACGACGACACCGGCAACGGCAATCAAGCCGAGGTCACCCTGGCGACCGGTCCGGGCGGGCTGGCGGTTGCGGCTTGGGGAGATTCACGCGCAGACCGAACCTGCACCTTCACGGTCACGAAAGACGGCGGGCTGACTTGGAGCAAGAACGTCGCCATTGCCAACGTATCGGGGCAATTCGTTGGCGACCCCGCCGCGACCATCGACGCCGGCGGCACCATCTACGCCGTCTGCCAAGAATACGTGGACGTCGGAAACACCGGCAATATCCGCATGATGACGTCGACCGATCAGGGCGCTACCTGGTCGGCCGTGCGCACCATCGGTTCCGCGCCGGACAAGCCGTGGGCGGGCGGTGGCAGCGTGGAAGGCACGGTGTTCGTGTCGTGGCTCGGCAATCCGGGTGGCATCAAGCGCTCGACGGATCGGGGCATGACCTGGCAAGCGACGCAGTCGCTCGGCAGCATCATCCACGGCACCGCCATCGTGACCTCGACGACCGGCCTCGTGCACGTGCCGTACAACCTCGACTCGAACGACAATCAGCTGCGTTACCTGCGCAGCATCGACGGCGGGGCGACGTGGGAAAAGCCGCGCGATTTGATCCCGGACATGGGGTCGTTCTGTTTCGAATGCAGCCCGCGCCAACATCCCATCGTCGGTGCCGCCAGTGACCCCACTGGCAAAACCGTCGCCATCACCTGGACCAGTCGCATGCCGAACGGAGAGGGAGACGACGACGTGTGGCTGCTGTACTCGAAGGACGGCGGCGCCACTTGGAGCGCGCCGCTGCGCGTGAACGACAACAAAACCAAGTCTCGCCAGTTCCAGTCTTGGGTGGCGGTCGATCATTGCGGTCGCGTTCACGTCGCGTGGACGGATCTGCGCAACGGCAAAAATGAAGTTTGGTACGCCCGCGCGGCCGATCCCACCCAAGGGTTCGAGCCCAACGTGCAAGTGACGGACGGCAGCGGCTCCGCCAACACGGACTTCTTGGGCGATTACAAGGGGCTCGTCGTACAAGGCTCGGACGTGCTCGTCACCTGGCAAGACACGCGGCGCGACAGCGGCGATATCTACTTTTCTCGCGCAGCGGGAGCCGCCCAGTAATGACTCATGACCGGCCGCGACGGTTGGCTTCTGCGCTGGCGCTGTCGTGCTCCCTCTTGGGCGTGCAAGCGTCGGCTCAGAGTCGAACGGAGCAACTGGCGCCCCAATCAACGTGGCCGCAGTCGGTAGAGCGAGCGGCCGCGGCCGGTGCCTACTTGCCGCTCACGCTCCTGCCCGAGGTCGGCAAGACGGCAGCGCTCGGTTCCGTGAGTGGCGGCTACGACAGCGCCGTGCGGGCGCCCCAATTCGCTTCGTTCGCCGAGGCACGCGTGTACGGCCCATTCGCGGCGCGGGTCGCCGTGACCACGAACGTGGGCGGTGAAGCGCTGAGGCCCGGCGCCGCGGCTCGCGCGCAATTTCTCGATCAGCAACGGCACGGCGTCTCCGCCGCGGTGGCGCTCGCGTTCAAAGCCGAAGGCTTCACCGAGCCCGAGGGCGAAATCGAAACCACCCTCTCGGTCGGCAGGCGCTTCGGCCGTACGCTGTTGCTCACCAACTTGCTCTACGGACAAGATCCGGAGGGTCGCGAGCGCGACGCCGAAGTCAGCGCCGCGTGTCTGGTGCGTCTCTCGTCGCGGGCTCACGTGGGGCTGGACGGGCGTGGCCGCTTCGACTTGAGCCCCAGCCGAACCGCGACATCGAAGGAGCCTCGCTACGCCGTCGACGCCGGGCCGGTTTTCAGCATGGCCTTGGGGCCTCTTTCGTTGAGCGCACACGCCGGCCTGTCGGCGCTGGCTCGCGCCGAAGACGACCCCAAGCTCGGCATCGTGGCCATGTTGGGCGTGGGGTCTGCGTTTTGAGGCGCGCTCTGATTGCGAGCTTGCTGTTGGCTTCGGCTGCGCTTTGCGGGTGCGATCGAGAGCGCCCTTCGCGCGCGGTGGCGGCGGTACCGAGCCCGTCTGCCGTGCTCGCTTCGTCGCAGCCTGCGCCCGCCAGTGCGGCTGCCCCCCGTCTGCCGGAAGACAGCGTTGCCGGTGCTCGTTCCGAGGCGCAATGGCGCGAGCACCTGCGGGAGGAAGAGCGAGAGCGAAAGATGCTGTTCGATCGGCGTCGGCTCCCTCAGCACCGCGCCGTGCTCGCGTTCTTGCAGGCCACACGAGCGCGCTACGACCGCGCCAAGAGCCCCGCGGCTCTGCTCGGAGCCGAGCGCACCTTCGCTCAAGCGCGCCCGACTGAGCAGCAACGCCTCGAAAAGCTCGACCGCTGGGGCAATAGCTCGAATCTGTTGGCCGACTACGACGCGCTCTTGCAGATTTTCGCGAGCGCCTACCCCGAAGCTCGCCGTCAAGCGCTGGCCGGCTCGACGGCGCCGCTCGACGCCGTCCAACGAGACGTCGACGCGCGCATGAAGAAGATCACCGAGTGGCTGGGCTACGTCGAAAAGGCGGAGACGGAGCTCGACGGCGCGGATGCCGACCGACGAGAGCGGCTTTGACGGCGAGGTGCCGCTGCCCGCCAATGTCACATCGTCTGTTGCGTCGCCGCGACGCACGCGGCTAGCCACTGTGACTCCTCGCTGCAATCGTCAGGCAGGTTGTCGTAGGCACAGCGCTGGTCGAGCGCGTGCGGGCTGTGACGAAAGCAGCTGATGGTCGCGTCGAACTCCGGGCGGCAGGCTTCCGCGTCCATGTTGCCGCGTTCGCACTCCGCGACACAGGTGGCTGGGAAGTAGTAGTCGCGGCAGTCACCACCCTTGGTGACGTCACACCATTCGTCGCAGGGTGTAGGCGCGAGCGGATAGCCGCCCGAGCATGCCTGAACGGGCAGCGCGAACGCGGCACCCATCAGCCACAGCCAGCTACCCAAGCGCATGCCGGCAGTCTAGCGCGACATTGGCTCGCCCAAGAACCCAAACGCGGGCGGCCGGCGCTTCGTCGCAAGCAAAATTCGGCGCAAATCCGTGGGCGGTATCCGAGCCGCACACATCGCATCAGGTTGGCGGCGTCGGCCGAGCCAGGCGCGCGCGTTGTTCGACGCGCGCAAGCAAGCTAGCGTAAGAGCGCGCCATGCGGACCGCGGACTGCACCACGGATGAATAGCCAATTTCCGTTGGACTCACCGCTGCGCGATCGCAGCGGCGAGATCGTGGGCGAGCGCTACCGCCTGCTGGCGCTCTTGGATCGCGGCGGGCAAGCGGCCGTCTATCGCGGCGTCGATTTGCGGATGGGCGACGAGGTTGCGGTGAAGGTGCTGGTGCCGCCGCAAAAGACGGACGCTTCGTGGCGCGAGCGCATGCTGCGCGAGGTACACGCGCTCACGGTTTTGGCCGGCACCGCCGCCGTGCGCGTCTATCACCAGGTTTGGGGTGAAGACGGCACGCTGTTCTTGATCATGGAGCTTTTGCACGGCGCCAACTTGGAGACGTGCCTGGACGTGGCCAAAGAGCGGCAGCATCAGCTGGGCTTCGCCGATTTGGTCCCGATCATCGAACCGGTCGTGAGCACGCTCGAGACCGCGCACGCCGCCGGCATTCTGCATCGCGACTTGAAGCCCAGTAACATCTTCGTGCAAAACGACGGCAGCGTGCGGCTATTGGACTTCGGTTTTGCCAAGTTCCTGCGCATGCGCACCGTCACGCTGGCCGGGCACATTGCCGGCTCCCCTAGCTACATTGCGCCGGAATGTTGGAAAGAATCCACCGAGGCGCTCGACCAGCGCATCGACGTGTACGGCCTCAGCGCCGTGCTTTTTCGGGCTCTGGCGGGCCGCCCGCCGTTCGTGGGTGACGGCGTGATTCAGATCATGCGCCAGTGCGCGAGCGCGCCGCGCCCGAGCTTGCACGCGCTGCGCCCCGACTTGCCCGAAGCGGTGGACGACTGGGTCAAAGCCGCGCTGGCCATCGAGCGCGACGAGCGCTTCAGCACCGTGCGCGCGTCCTGGCGCGCCTTGAGCCTCGTGCTCGCGCCCGACGGACGACGCCATTAGCGAGCGCTTCGTCGCGCCGCCCTTGACAGCTTCTTTGGTTGCGCTCATCCTAAGCGCAACCAAAAAGGACGGTGTTGGGCTTCTAATCTTCGGTTTCTGGAATCAAATCATCTGCGTCGCTGCCGAATTGCTTCGTGCATTTGGATGTGGGACGCCCAGGGAAGATTAGGGCTCGGCCGGCGTATCACGTCGGCGACCAGCCTATTGCGGGGTAGTAGGAGAGGTTCCTACGCCGGGATAGCCTTCCGGAGAGGCTCGTTCGATTCGAGCCCCCGCTACCGTGTTGCTCCAATGTCGGAGCCACGCGCCTCGCGCTGCACGCTCGTTCGTGAAGCGAGGCGCCTTACTTCAAAAGCCTTCTAACCAAGGAATATCTCTATGCATTTTCACATCAATCATCACCTGCTCCGGGCCGATATTCGCGCCCTTACGGCCCGAATTCGCGAGCTCAAACGCGTGCTGGGCGCGCGCTGGCAGCGTCCCATGGCGGACCTGCAGCGCGAAAAGTGCCGGCTCGCACGACGCGCAACGGAGCTGTGTGCGCTCGCGGCGTTTGCGCGCGGGCGACTTCACTTACGGCGACCGCCTCGCGGTTCCGCCAGCGACTGGAGCGCGGACCTGTACCATCGAGCCATCGCCGAACGGCTGGGTCCCAGCTATCCACCGACGTCGGCAGGTTTGCCGCTCGCACTGGAGCAAAGCGCTTGAACGATCCGCTCATCGACATCGGCGTCAACCTGACGAGCAAGCAGTTCCGCGCCGACTTGCCGGCGGTCATCGAGCGCGCGCTGAACGGCGGCGTGAGCTACATGATCGTGACCGGGCTCACGGCGCCGCTCAGCCAGGCCGCGCTCGAGCTTGCCCGAGCCCGGCCGCGCCAGCTGTGCTGCACCGCGGGCGTGCATCCGCACAACGCCAGTAGCGTGGACGCGCACACGCGCGGCGAGCTCCGCAACTTGGCGCGCGCGCCGGAGGTCGTGGCCATCGGCGAATGTGGCCTGGACTACGACCGCGATTTTTCCCCGCGCCCGCAGCAGCGCGCGGCCTTCGAAGCGCAGCTGGAGCTGGCGGCAGAGCGGCAAAAGCCCGTCTTTTTACACCAACGCAGCGCTCACGACGACTTCGAGCGCATCTTGCGGAACGCCCGGCTGAAGCTCACGGGCGGGGTCGTGCATTGCTTCACCGGCGATGCTCGGGAGCTCGACTGCTATTTGGAGCTGGGGTTGTGCATCGGCATCACCGGCTTCATTTGCGACGAGCGGCGCGGCACGCACTTGCGTGAGCTGGTGCGGCGCATTCCGCCGAACCGGCTGATGGTCGAAACCGACGCGCCGTTTTTGTTGCCGCGCGATCTGAAGGGCGTGAACGGTCGCCGCAACGAGCCGGCCTACTTGCCCCACGTCGCCCGCGCCGTGGCGCGCTACGCCGGCCGTGACGAAGCCGACCTGCGACGCAGCACGACGGCCACGGCGTTCGAGCTGTTCGGGCTGGCGGCGCGCTTTGCGGCGCCCGCCGATTAAAAAGCGTAGCCGAACGCCACCGACACGATCAGCCCGCCGTGGAACACGGGTCGGATCTCGTTGAATGCGTCGACGGAGCCGGAGACCAGTTCGGCGTTTTCTTTTTTGAGCAAGATCGAGTAGCCGGTCATCGCCGTGAAAACGAAGCCCTCGGTGCCGGTGTAGTTCGCACCGACGCCGAACTGAGCGAACGGCGAGCCCGATACCTTGTACTCGGCCTTTTCGCCGCGCGATTCGTACTTGTTGACCTGGTCGCCGCTGCCGGCCGCGTACGACATGCCCGCCGTGAAGAACGGGGTCCATTCACTCGTGAGCAGGTTGGCGCGCAGTCGACCCCCGATACGCAACCCGGTGAGCGAGATACCCAACCCCGTGTCGAGCGCGAGGTACGGCACGAAATGGTAGCTGAAGTTGACGCCCAAGCCCGACAAGCCGTTCCAACCCAGCTCGCCACCGATGAAGAATGGACGGCGCAAGCGGATGGGACGCGAGTCGTTGTCGCGCGGCGGTGGCGCAGGAGGCTCGACGTAGCCGGCAGGCGCGGCAGCAGGGGCGGGAGCAGCCGTTGTTGCGGCCGGCGGCGGCGCGGGAGGCGGCGGTGGGATCGGCGTCTCGGACGCCTCTCCCGGAGCTGCGGCCGGCGGTGCCGCGCCAGCGGCGGGCGCGGTTTGCGGAGCCGGTACCGGCGCTGGCGAGGGGCTGGCAGCGGGCGCTGGAGCGGCCGTGGGTGGTGGCGCCTCACCCGGGAAAGCGGCGGTGGGTGCGGGCTTCGGAGCCTGCGCGAGGGCTGCCGTCGCAAGACAGCAGCTGTAGGTGACGACTACGGACCCAACCAACCAACGCATGATCGCTCTCCCGAGGACAGACTTCATCAGTTGCTTCGGCTCGTAAAGCTAATCTTTTGCCGAAGTGTGAAAGGTCGCTTGCGGCTCCAGCACGACTTGGTCACTGAGCGGCCGGGCGATGGAGCGCGTTACCTGCCAACCCGCTTGGGCCGCGAGCGGCGTGAACACCGACAAGCCGCGCGGCTTGGTGGCGGCCGTGCTGGTCAGCTTCAGCGTGTTGATGATTTCGTCGTCTCGCGTCACCGAGCCGACCACGAACACGCGGCTGGCGGCGTCGCTCGGCAACGCGCGCAAGTTGGCCACGATATCTTCGTCCGAGCCGTACTCGAACAGTCCACCCTCCGACGAAACGGCGATCAGCGCGTTCTGATCACGTGCCGCCGCCAGCGCGGCGCGCAGCGCCGAGACGTCGCGCCAGTCGTAGCGCGTGTGCTCGAAGGTCACGTCGAGCCCGTTCAGCGGGGTGCCCGGCTGCTGCAGCGCCGCCAACGCGCGCGCACCAAAGGTCGGGCCCGCGTCGTCGCCGTCCAGCACGCAGACCACGATGCGCCGCTGTTCCAGCAGCGCGGGTTGCTCGCGCCGGAGCAGCAGCAGAGCGTTGAGGCTGTCCACGGCCGGACCCCCCGCGATGTTGATGAAATGCAGCGGACGACCCGCGTCGGCCGCCAGGCGCGGCGCCAAGCCATCGGCCAGCAGTCGCGCCATGTCCGACAGCCGCAAACGCACCGAAATGGCCGGCAAAGACATCAAGATGCGGCTGTCCACCGGCACCGCGTAGGAGCCCAGGTTCTTGGGCCCAAGCTTGAACAGGTACGTCGTCATGCCGTCGAGAAAGGTGCCCTCGGCACGTCGCAAGCCTTGCCCAATGCGCGAGCCGCGCATGAAGAAGCGCAGCAACAAGCTGCGCAACGGCTTGGGCATGCGGGCAAAGCGACGTTGCTCCGCCAAAAAATGAGCGACCAATGCTTGCTGCCGCCCTTCGTCGAGCGTGAAGACGAAGGCGGGGTGCGTGAGATCGACGACGGGCAGCTCTAGCCCGTCGTTCGTGACGGCGTAGCAGACGCCGGGCTTCTTGTTTCGCTCGGCGCGGCGAATTTCAGCCATCGCCAGGCTACTACCACGCCGCTCAGACCTCGATGGAGCCTTCCAGATACAGCGTGACCTGGCCGGCGATTCGCACGCGATTTTCGGCGCGGCGGAGCTCGCACCACAGCTCGCCGCCACGCGCCGAGACCTGGCGAGCGAAGAACGTCGTTTTCCCGAGCCGCTCGGCCCAAAATGGCGTCAAGCGCGTGTGCGCGGAGCCGGTAACCGGATCTTCCGGTACGCCGGCGCTGGGGGCGAAGAAGCGCGAGACGAAATCGCAATCTTCACCCTTGGCAGTGACGATGATGCCGTGGATGCCCGTCTCCACGATCCCGGCCATGTCCGGCGCCAGCGCCCGCACCTCTGCCTCGCTGTCGTACAACGCGAGCCACTGGTAGCCGGCATACAGCTCACGTGGCGCGCGACCGAGCGCTCTCACCAACGCTTCGCTGGGCGGCGCGGGCTCCAGGACGTTGGCCGGAAAGTCCAGGACCAAGCGCTGGCCCTCTTTCTCCACCGGCAACGGGCCGCTCTTGGACGAGAAGACCACTCGCTCACGGGTCGGCTCCAGCCGGTTGAGCACCACCCACGCCGAAGCGAGCGTGGCGTGCCCGCACAGCGACACTTCGACGGTGGGCGTGAACCAACGGATGTCGTAGTCGGCGCCGTCGCGGCTCGGGCGGATATACGCCGTCTCCGAAAAATTGTTTTCGGCCGCGATCGCCAGCAACGTCGCGTCGGGTAGCCAGGCGTCGAGCGGAACGATGGCTGCCTGGTTGCCGCCGAAGCGACGTCCAGTGAAGGCGTCCACCTGCCAGATCGGGAGCTTCATGGGCCCTAAGCCTAGCCGTCAGCGTAGGTTAGTGGCGGCGCAGCTCGGACTCCAACCAGACCGATCAGATGGGACTCGGGTGCAAGGGTTCGGCAACGCGCCGAAATCCTCAGCAGTTGCTGGCGCGCCACTCGCTGAGCGCGGGGCGATACTTGGCGCGCGAGATGTTGAAATGACGTGATGGCGAGCGCAGCCGCAGCCACGAGCCAGCGACCGGCGAGAGGAGCTGGACGGGCAGAAGCTTGGCCACCTGGAGGTGAGCGCCTCGCCGGGCGCGGCTTCGTGCGCAACCGGGCAATGATTTTCGGCGCCTGACGATTTGTGAGCCAGTTGCTTTCGAGCCTGGTCCCTCACCCCCGAGGACAGCCGGTGACTCGACGAACTGCGCGCAATTTGCAAATTGGTGCGGGCTCCATCCAAGCCGGGCCTGCCGCCATCAAGCCTTTCTGTGGGTTGGCGCTCCTGGTGACGGCTGGGCTGCTGGGCGTTGGGTGCACCGGAGAGGCGGCCTCTCCCAATCCTGCCGACCCTTCCCATCCTACCGGCACCGCCGGCGCGGCCGGCACCCCTACGAACGTGAGCGGAGCGGGCACCAGTGGCCTCGGAGGCAACGGCACCACGCCGCCCGTCACCTGCACCGAGCCAAACCCGGGTGGCGCTCCGATTCGGCGGCTGACCCGGTTCGAGCTCAACAACACTCTCCGGGACCTGCTCGGCGACACCACCCGCGCCGGGGACCAGCTTCCGCCCGAGTCGAAGGGCAATGGCTTCAGCAACGACGCCGCCATTCTCAGCAGTAGTCGCGTGCTGATCGACGCCTACCGCACGATCGCCGCCGGCGTCGCGGCCACCGCGACCAAAGACGCCGCTGGCGTCGCCAAGCTGTCGAGCTGTGACGTGGCCAAGCAAGGCGAAGAAGCGTGCGCCCACGACTTCGTCAAAGACTTCGGACGCAAGGCCTTTCGCCGACCGCTGACCGACGCCGAGAGCACGGCTGCCTATGGCGTGTACGTGGCGGGCAAAGAGGGCGCGACCCATGCGGCGGGGCTCAAGGCCGTCATCGAGATGATGCTGCAGTCGCCGCAGTTTCTGTATCGCGTGGAGCTGGGCACGCCGGTGCCCGGCAAATCTTTGCGCCGGCCGACGTCGACCGAGGCCGCGACGCGCCTTTCGTACCTGCTGTGGGGCTCCATGCCGGATACCGCTCTGCTCGATTTGGCAGCGCAAAACCAGCTGGATACGCCGGAGCAAGTCAAAGCCCAAGCCGAGCTGATGCTGAAAGACTCGCGCTCGCGCGACGTGGTTCGTTACTTCACCGACACGCTGTACGGCATCGGTGGGCTGGACGGGTTGGAGCGCACGGACGGGGTCTTTCCGACGTTCAACGCCAGCCTCGGCCCGCTCTTCCGCCAAGAGACGGAGCGCTTCATCGAGGACGTGGTGTGGAACGGCGCCGGGGATTTTGCGACGTTGTTCAACGCGCCTTACACGTTCGTCAATGGTCCGCTGGCGACCTTTTACGGCTTCCCCGGCGTCACGGGCGACTCGTGGCAGCGCGTGGAGCGCGACCCGACCCAACGTTTGGGGCTGCTCACCCACGCCAGCGTGCTGGCCGCGACGACGCCCGGCAGCCGCAACAACCCGGTGGTGCGTGGCAAGTTCATCTTCGAAGAGCTGTTCTGTGGCCACGTGCCCAGCCCGCCAGTGGGGCTCAACGTCAAAGAGCCGCCCGCCGATCCAACACGCACGACGCGTGAGCGCTTCGCCGCGCATCGCGAGCAAGAGCCGTGCAAGACCTGCCACGTGATGCTCGACCCCATCGGCTACGGGCTCGAGAACTTCGACGGTGTGGGGCTCTGGCGCGACACCGAAAACGGCAAGCCCATCGACGCCAGCGGGGAATTTCCGGCCGGCATGGATGTCACCGGTGCTTTCGCGGGCCCGACGGACCTGGCGAAGAAGATTGCCGGCAGCACGACCGCCCAGAGCTGCTTCGCCGACAAGTGGCTGAGCTTCGCCTATGGCCGCGTCGCGGGGGACGCCGACGCCTGCAGCAAGAACCAGCTCGAAACCGCCTTCAACGAGGCGCACGGCAACGTGAAGGCGCTGCTGTTGGCAGCCACGCAAACCGACGCCTTCTTGTACATGCCCGCCGCCACGCCCTGAGCCGAACATGATTACCTCGAAGAACCGACTCACGCGTCGCACCGTGCTCCGAGGCGCTGGCCAAGTCGCCATCGCTTTGCCGTTCTTGGAAGCAATGCTGCGGCCGCTCGAGACGCACGCGCAAGCCGCCACCGCGCCCAAGCGCTTCGTCGTCTTTTACTCGCCCGGCGGCACGTTGCTCGACAAGTGGCGTCCGACCGGCAGCGAGACCCAGTTCACCCTCGGCGACATGATGTCGCCGCTCGTGCCATACCAGCAGCAGTTGCTGTTTCTGGACGGCTTGAACCTGTCGGTTACCGAGCAGGGGGTCGGGCACCCGCACAGCCGCGGCATGGCCGGCGTGCTCACCGGAGCCGAGCTCTTGCCCGGAAATTTCGTGACCGGCGGCGGCAACGCGGGCTTTGCCAACGGGCCTTCGGTCGATCAAGTCATCGGCGAGCGCATCAGCGTCGGGCGCAAGTTTCGCTCGCTCGAATTCTCGACCGCCTGGGCCATCTCGGGCCGCTCCCTGATGGACGGTGCGGTGGCCGAAACATCGAACGCGGCCGACCAAATCACTTACGCGGGCGCCAACAAGCCGCTGCCGCCCATGGTCAATCCGAAGGTGGCCTTCGATCGCGTGTTCAGCGACGTGGGCACGCAAGACGCAGCGGCCATTCTCGAGAACAAGAAGACGGTCTCGATTCTGGACGCGGTAAGAGGCCAGTTCGACCAGGTCTCGGCGCAGCTGGGCGCAGAAGACCGCGCCAAGCTGCAGGAGCACCAAGAGCTGATTCGGCAGATGGAGCTGAGCCTGGGTTCCACCACCGCCGGCGAGAGTTGCGCCGTGCCCGGTGCTCCCACCGACGCCGACGCCAAGGACGTGCCCACCAAAGGCAAGACCATGACCGACTTGCTCGTGACCTCGCTCGCTTGCGATCTCACGCGCGTCGCCACGATGCAGTGGGCCGACAGCGAGTCGAAATTTCCGCTGAATTTCGACCCGCTGCAGCTGCCAGATCACCACCACGGCTACCAGCACGACACCGCTTACGACCCGAACGCGCTGTTCAAGATCTACAAGTGGTTCGGCTCGAACTTCGCGTATTTGCTGGGGCGCTTGTCGGCCGTGAAGGAGGGCGACGGCACGTTGCTCGACAACACGGTCGTGCTTTGGGTGTCCGAAATTCAAGAGCCGCCCACGCACAACCAAACGAACATGCCGTTCATGATCGCCGGCGGTAAGAACCTCGGCGTCAAGACGGGGCGCTGGTTGAAGGTGGCGTCGCAGCCGCACAACGGCTTGCTGGTCACCTTGCTCAACGTGTTCGGTGGAACCGACACCGCGTTTGGTCGCAAAGAATACAACAAGGGCGCGTTGGCAGGACTGACATGAGCACGTTCAAATGGAAGAGCTTCGGGGCGGCGGCTCTCCTCACGGTTTACGGATGCAGTGACGAAAGCACGCCCACGCCGGCCGCGAACGGTGGCTCGCCCGCGTCCGCCGGGAGCATGTCAACCGCAGGGGCGGCAGGAACCGCAGTTGCTGCCAGCGGCTCAGGCGGACAAGCCACCACCGCGGGCAGCCAAAACGGCAGCAGCGGCGGCCCCACGGCGGGTAGCACCGCGACCACCGGTGGAAGCTCCGGCGCAGCTGGCGCGAGCAGCGGGGGCGGAGGAACGAGTGGCGGGGCAGGCACGAATGGCGGGGGAGGAACGAGCAGCGCTGGTGGCTCCGCGGGCGGTACGGGCGGGGCGAGCGGCGGCGGTTGGGTTTCCATTCTGCCCGCCGACGACAAGCTCACCGGCTGGGTGCCTTACGTGAAGGGCTACACCCCCGGAACGGACCCGCTCAAGACTTTCCGCCGTGATGCTTCGACGGGTGCACTGATGGTCACCTATCAGGATTACCCGAACGGCTCTTTCGACAACCACCTGGGGCTCATCTACTACGACAAGAAGCTCACCAACTACAAGGTGCGGTTCGAGTACAGCTTTCAAGAGCCGCAAGCCAAGAACCCGGTGTCGTGGGGCAAGAACAACACCGGTATCTTCGTGTTCGGTACCGACCCACATCAGATCAGCGGCGACCCGGACTTTCCGACGGCGATCGAAATCCAAATCCTGGGCAAGCCGAGCGCCGGGGGCTCGGTGAACGCGCAGATTTGCCTGAACAGCACCGTCGGGATGTACCCCGCCCTGATCGGCACGAAGACCATCACTGGGCCCGGCGGTTGCTTCGCCTCGACTCAGAATGCGAACGATTTCCAGACCGCGGCAACTTGGACGACCGTCGAGGTCGAGGTCGATAGCTCTGCCACCGGGGTGACGAAGATCTATCAGTACACGCAGGACGGTATGAAGCCCGCGACGCCGATCCAGACGTTCACCGGCCCCGTGAAGACCGGTGGTCAGACCGTCAACAGCGGCTGGCTGTCGTTCCAGTCCGAGAGCCAGCCTTGTACGTTCCGCAAGATCGAGCTGATGGAGCTGCCCTAGCCAAAAGCTCGCTCGAAGTGCCGACGCGCGGCTGAATCTCGGCGCCGGTCTAGCTACGGCGCGACGGCCCGGTCGGTCAGCGCCCCAGAGTCCACCCGAGGCCGAGCAGGATGTGCTTCTGACCGAGGGTGGCATCGCTCAGGTCGGCGTCGACCTTGGCGAAGTTGGTGTAGAACACGCGACCTTTGCCGGGGGTGCGGTACCAAGACACCGCCGTGTCTTTCATGGCCCCGCCCGACCACTTGCACTTGACCAGCACCTTCGTGTCGTCGGCAACGTAGTCGGCGTTGTCCAGGTTGCCGGTGAAGTCGAAGGTCGCGGGCAACATGGCGGTGCTCACGTGCGCTTCGGCGGTCGTGGTGCACGCGCTCTTGCCGTCGAAGTTGTCTTTGCCCCCGCGCCCGCCGAGTAGCACGTTGTAGGCGTTGGGCGGACTGGCCGACTGGAAAGTGACGCTCGCGCAGTGCGTGCCGAACAGGCCGCCGCCGTCGTTTTCTACGAAGGCTTTGAGCGCGGCCGTTTGCGTCTCGCCGGTCTTGCCCGTGCCGAAGGGCTCGAAGCAGGTGTTGATCATCGCAACCCCGCCAAAACGCGCCAAATTCGCGGTGCTGATGTCCTCCGGCTTCACGCTGTCCTCGACTTCGTAGCCCCAAGTCATCAGTTGGTTCTTGAGCAGCGTGAGCTGCGCCGGCACCGAAGCGATGGTCAGCGTACTGAAGTGGTACAGAAGCACGCGCTTCGGCAACGTCGGGTTCGCGGCCCCGCCCGAACCGCCGGAACCGCCGGAACCGGCCGCGCCGCTCGCGCTTCCGCCGCTGCCAGCCGTGGCCGCGCCGCCCGAAGTGGAACCGCCCGAAGCGGTGCCGCCGGTCGCGGCGCCGCTCGCGCTTTGTCCAGCGCTGCCGGCCAGTGAAGCAACGCCGCCCGTTCCGGCGCCGGTCGCGGTTCCGCCGCTGGCAGTCCCGGCCGTCGTGGTGGCAGTCCCGCTCGAGCCAGCGCTCGTGGTCGGAGCACCGCCGTTCGCGTCGCCCGAACCCGCGCCGTCGCTGCACGCCCACGCGCAGCTGGCGGCACCCAGCAACGCCCACGCACGCGTCCGTCGCTTCATTCCCGAAGACTACTCTGCGGCTCGCGATTGTGCTTGGAACCAAGCCGCGTTTTCTTGCAGATTCTCCGCAGTTCGCTCAGTCTTCGGCGGTAATTTTACGCAAGACGCGGCACGGATTGCCGGCCGCCACGACTCCGCTCGGTATGTCTCGGGTGACCACGCTGCCGGCGCCGATCACGGTTTTGGAGCCGACCTTCACGCCGGGTAAAATGATCGCGCCTCCGCCGATCCAACAGTCGGTGCCGATCTCGATGGGCTTGCCGTACTCAGCGCGTCGGCGCTCGGCCGCATCGAGCGGGTGCGTGGCGGTGTAAAGCTGCACGGCCGGTCCCAGCATCGTGTACTCGCCAATCTTCACTTCGCACACGTCGAGCACCACGCAGTTGAAGTTGAAATACACCTTTTGGCCGAGCCGAATGTTGGAGCCATAGTCGCAAAAGAACGGCGGCTGAATCCAAGCCGAATCGCCGCCGCTGCCCAGCAGCTGCTCCAGCAGCGCGCGCCGCTCCACCTGCGGAGACTCCTTGGTGGCGTTGAGCGCCCAACACAGATCACGGGCTCGCTCTCGAAGGCGCACCAGCTCTGCGTCCAGTGACTCGTACAGCTCTCCCGCCAACATCTTCTCGAGCTCGCTCTTCACGCCACCACGTTTACTATGGCTGCCGCCGGGGCCGGGCCGGCTCGGCTCTTGCTCGCGATTGGGGGCGGGCCACGCCGTCGGACGGCGTCACCTACTGTGGCGCCTCCGCTCGCACCCCGACCTCAGGGCCTCGCTAACGCCCGGTGGTCCACCGCCTTAAGCCCAGCCCCGTCGAGTCGTTTCAGTGACAGGCGTCATGGGAGCTCCGACACGGCGAGAGCGCATTCTGCTCGTGGACGACGAGCCGCAGCTGCTCCGTGCGCTCGACGACGTGCTCGGCGAGGACTTCGAAGTCGTCGTTACTCACCGTCCCGAGCTGGCCCTGGAGCTGGCGGCGGCCGACGCCGAGCTCGCGGTCGTGCTTTCGGATCAGACCATGCCCGGCATGACGGGCGACGAGCTGTTTCGGCGCCTGCGCCAGGTGTCCAACGCGAGCCGCGTCTTGATCACTGGTCGCGCCGACCTACACACCGTGGTTCGCGCGATCAACGACGGCAATATCTGTGCTTTCGTCACCAAGCCCTGGCTCAGTGAAGACCTACGCTTGAAGATTGGGATGGCGGCCGAGCAATTTCGCCTTACTCGGCAGCTGCGTACGAGCGAAGAGCGCCTGCGGCTCGCGTTTCAAGCCTCCAACGCCGGCCTGTTCGACTGGAACATCGATACGGGTGAAGTCGTCTACTCCATCACCACCAACGACGACCGCCGCTCGCTGCCCGACGTGAAAGACGACTTTGCGGTGTTGGAGCAGCGCGTCCACCCCGACGACTTGCCCGCGCTTCGCGCCGCCGTCGAAGCGCACCTGAAGACGCGCCAACCCTTCCAGGCCGTCGAGATGCGCGCGCTGACGGCCGACGGCCGCAGCTACCGTTGGTTCGACCTCAACGCTCAGGGCGCCTGGGACGACTCGGGCAAGCCACGGCGCTTGGTCGGCTCGGTGCTCGACATCGACGATCTGCGGCAGGCGCAGCAGCGGCTGGTGCAGGCGCAAAAGCTCGAAGGCATCGGCCAATTGGCGGCCGGCATCGCCCACGAGATCAACACGCCGACTCAATACGTTACCGACAACGTCAGCTTCGTCCAGCGTGCTTTCGTCAAGCTGCGCGCCGTGCTCGACGCGCAGCACGCGGTCGCCGACGCCGCGCGCCAGGGTCGCGATCCGAGCTCTGAGCTGCAAGTGCTCGACGCCGTTCTGAAGGCGAGCAAGTTGCCGTACTTGTTGGAGCAAGCGCCGCGCGCGCTCGAACAGTCGCTGGAAGGGCTGGCGCACGTAGGCTCCATCGTCAGGGCGATGAAAGAGTTCTCGCACCCGAGCGGCGCGGAAAAGCAGCTGGCGGACGTGCACGAGCTCATCGAATGCTCGAGCGCGGTCTCGAAGAACGAATGGAAATACGTGGCCGAAGTGAGCTTCGACTTCGATCGCAGCTTGCCGCCCGTGCCGGTGCTGAGGAACGAGCTGTCTCAGGTTTTGCTCAACCTGATCGTGAACGCGGCGCACGCCATCGCCGACGCGCGCGCGGCCGACTCCAAGAGTCTCGGCAAGATCACGCTCTCGACCTGCAAGCTCGTCGACAGCGCCGAGATCCGCGTCCGCGACACCGGCTCGGGCATTCCCGACGCCATCCGCTCGCGGATCTTCGAGCCGTTCTTCACGACCAAGCCCGTCGGTAAGGGTACCGGTCAGGGCTTGGCCATTTGCTATTCGGTGATCGTCGACAAGCACCGCGGCGACATCAGCTTCGAGAGCGCGCCGGGCCGCGGTACCACCTTCGTCATTCGCTTGCCGTTGAGCTGAGCCTCACCAGCTCACTTCGTCGATGTAGACGTCGCCGGTGAACGCCGCGCCGGTGTTCAAGAACTGCACGCCGACGCGCTGGATGCCGCCCGCCAAGATCTCGGCGGGAATGGTGTACTTGAAGTGGGTCCAGCCGTTGCGGGTGATGGTGGTGGGCGGCAAATCAGCGTGCCAGACGCCGTAGTTATCGGACTGCGAGAAGCCTTGGAACAGCAAGGCTTCGCTGCCGGTCGGCGTCCACACGTTGAAGTCGACCTGGTCACCGCAGTAAGCGTTGGGCGCATAAGCGAAGACGCGACGTGGCGTGGCCGCGTCCACGGTGCCGGCCGGCAGCGCCGTGAACGAGACTTTGAGTGCGCCCGTACCGGCGTTGGCTTGCGTAGTAGATTGCGCGATCACGGTGTCGGGGTCCGCGGGGCTGGCGGGGTTGCCGTCGACGGCCCACGGATCGATGACGGCGGTTTCGAAGTCGTACGAAGCGCTGCCGTTACCAGCGCACTCTTCGACGCCGCCGGTCACGGTGACGGAGTCGACGTAGAAGTCGGCGCCGGCGAAGGTTTGGCCCGTTCCCGCGCCGACCTGCACGCCCAGAATCTGCAGCCCACCCGGGAACGTTTGCGGCACCGTATAAGTGATGGTCGTCCAACCGCCGCTGACCACCGTGATGGGCTGGGTATTGCCGTTCGTGTCCCAGACCTTCCAGTTGTTCGACTGCGTGTACGCTTGGACGTAGAAGCCGTCCACGGCCGGCGTCCACACGTGAAGCGTGACGACGGCGCCGGGCCACAGCCCCGGCTTCTCGACCGCGACGGTACGGCTCGTCTCGGAGGCGAGCGCCGGAATGGTGAACTTGAGGGACTTGCTGCCGGTCACGAACTCGGTGGCGTCCGAAGCCACGATCACGTCGGCCTCGCTCCCCTTCCAGCCCTCGACATCGGTTTCGAAGTCGTAGAGCAGTCGGCTGCCGTCACCGGCGCCGCCTTCGCCGCCCTCGCCGCTGGCGCCGCTGGCGCCGGAAGCATTGTCGTCGGTGCCGGCGGTCCCGCCACTGGTGGCCGTCCCGCCACTGCCGCCGCTGGTTCCGCCGTTGCCGGAGACGCCAGCGGTGCCCGCGCTCGCCGTGCCGGCGGTGGCGGTGCCCGCAGCGGCGGTGCCGGTACCAGCGGTGGCGCTACCCGCGGTGGCGCTACCCGCGGTCGCGCTACCTCCCGACGTGGAACCGCTGCTGCTCGTACCGCCCGTCGTCGTCGTTCCGCCGACGCCGGGAGTGAGCGGGCTCTCGTCGCTACAAGCAGCGAGCACCAGGGCGCTCGAGGTCACTGCGAATCCAACTCGGGTCAGCAATCTAAGCTTCATGACGAAGCTAGCTAGCGAGATTGCTCACGATGGTAAAGCGCGCGAGACGCGCGGCGAGGGAAAGATGGCTTACTTGATGGTTATCGCACACCTATGAATCGCAGCGCGACGTCCCTCTGCACCATCGCGCCCGGCCCTTCATCGAAGAGCACGGGCGCGTTTGTCGATGCTGCGGCTAGCGGCCCTGAGCGCCGCTACTCGGCTGCGACCGGCTCGGGCTCGCCGTGGTGATGCTCTTCCGGCGCGGCCGCGGTGACGGTCGCGAACTTCGCGCATCCGAACAAGACGCCGGCCACGCCCAAGTAAGCGATGGTCACGAGCGGTGACTGGCCGATGCCGATCGCTTCCCCATGCATGAAGCCGAAGAACGTCATGCCGCCGGCGACGGCTGCAAACGCCGCCGCCTTAGTGAAGGCGCGATCGATGACGAAGGACGCGATCGCGCCCAGCATCAAACCGCCCAAAATCGAGCCGCCGCCCATCACTTCCAGGCCGTGATAGAGCACGCCCACTTGCCCGAGCTTGTCGAAACCGAGCGCGTGCGCGCTGGTGCCGGCCGCGCCCAGCGAGTTGTCGATCAATAGCTTACCCCAAGCCGCCAAGTGCGGCGTGAGCGCCAGCACGATGGCGGGCGCGTGAGCGCGCGGGCTCTCTTGAAAGGCTTGCGAGCCAATCAGCATGCCGATGTACAACAAGATCGGCGAGATCGCGACGACAGGAATCAGCGACGACATCACCGAGATGATGCCGAGCCAAGCCAGCACGATCACGGTGACGCCCGTCGCCGCCGAGTAGCCGATACGGCCGCCCATGGCCTTCCAACCGGGGTGACCGATGTACACGGCGTTGATGAACGGATTGCCCATGCAGCAGCCGATCAAGCTGACGACACCGTCGGCGGTAAGCACGCGCGTGGTCGGAAAATCGTCACCGGCGACAGCCGCGCTCTCCACGTTGTCCAGGGCCTCCACCAAGTCGTAGATGCCGAACGGAATCGCGGTCACCAAAATCACGCCCAGGAACTTGAAGCCGTGGAAGACGTGATCGAACGCGGGCAGCGGCACCGAGAAGCCGAAGTTGGCGAACGAATCGCCCAGGTTCTTCACCGACATGCCGCCGAAGTTGTAGCCCAGCGCCGTCGAGCCCCACGCGATCAAGCTGCCAACGCCAATAGCCACGAGCCCCGCGGGAATGCCCTTGAAGTAGCGCACCCCCCCGAACCAGCTGGCCAAAATGATGGTGAAGCAGATGAGGCCAATCACCGGCGTCATGAACATCTCCAGCGCGGGGCGCATGGAGATGAACGAAACCGACACACCGGCCAGCGTGCCCAGCAGCGCGGCGCGCGGCGTGATCTTACGGATGATGGGCGCGATGAACCCACCCGCCATCAACACGAAGCTCTGCACGAACACCCAAGTGAGCCCCGCTTCCCAGCCGGCGATCGGGTCCTTCATTTTGCTCGCGATCGGCAGCATGATCACGAACACGACCACGAACATGTGCGGCACGCTGATGCCCGAAGGCAGAGCGCACACGTCTTTTCTGCCCGTCTTCTGCGCTAGCTTGTAAGCGAGCCAGGCGTAGTAGATCGTGCTCATGCACAGCATCAGGCCGGTCGCGGGCAAGATGCGCCCGAACACGATGTTGTCCGGCATCTTCAAAACGAAGCGAAGCAGCCCCGTCAGCACCAACAGGTTGACGAGGATGTTCGTGCCGAACCCGAAGTAAGCGTTCCAATCTCCGGGTGTCCACAGCTTGGGTTTCGTGCTTTCAGTCATGGCAAATCCTCCGGTGTCGGCGCACGTGCGCCTCCGCGCTTCGCGAATGTTTCGAAGCGTTTTCGGCTTGTTGTCAGCGTGATGCGCGCAAAGGGCGCAAAAACCACTACGTTATTTGGTGTACGCCGCTCACGCACCCACGACTAGCGCCAATCCAAGAGCACCCCGCTCTCAAAATGCGCTCACTCTCAATTACCGCCCCGCGCCCGCGTCACCATCGCTTCGTGATGTTCGGGGCTGCCAAGCTGCAGCCCGAATCGCAGAAGCTTTCGTTGCGTCTTCAGGCAAATCCGCCCGAAAGCGCCTCGGTTTTACTCGCCCGTTGCGTGGCGTTCGCACGTCTCGATTGCGCCTTCGCGCGTTTCGAATCGTTCTTACGACTGTAAGCAAAATTCGCGAATGATTTCGCTGGCCCGTCGTGCGGATCGGAGTTTCTCCAATGTGTAAGTAACTGCTCGGCCAACCGAGGCAATCCTTACCAGTTGGAGTATCGGCGTTTTCCCGTCGCGGGCCGCGATTTCGTTCAGGAATTTTGGTTACATTCGTAAGACGAAATCGCATTGAGCAAACGGTGCGGGCGGAAGGTAAGGGGGCGCAGAGGTGCTGGCGCTAGGAGCTGCGGGTGGAAGCGGTCGGGGGGCGAGCCGCGGGTTGTCATGTCGCGGCACGGCTAGAGCTCTTCGAAGATGGCGCTGAGCTGCTCGGCGAAGGCGGCGGCGGCCACCGGCAGGACGCGCCCGCGACGGCCCGCGAGCGAAAGGCGAGCTTCGGCCAACCCGGGGTCGCTGAGCGGAATGGCAATCATGCCGGATACGTCGGGTTTTTTTCCGATCTTGAAGGAAAAGCACACGCCCCCGCTGGTGCGGGCGAACATCTTCGTGGCTTCGATGGAATTGGATAGCAGCGCGGGCTCGAAGCGAATCGAAGCGCCGCCCAGCGCGCCGTCGATCAGCGAACGCGCGGCCAAGGTTTCGTCGGGGATGGCCAGGGGGTAGGCGACGCATTCGCGCAAGCGCAGAGACTTGCGGGTGGCGAGCGGATGCTCGGGCGCGACGAGCGCGCACAGTGGTTGTGGCACCTCCGCGAGTACGTTCACCTCCGCTTGGTCGACTTTCTCGTGGGTCAGAATCAGATCGACTTTGTCGCGCGCCAACGCTTGCGCAAGCTCGCGCGGGCCACCGACCGTCACCGAAAAGCCGACACCGGGATGGCGCTGATGGTACTCGGCGATGGCGTCCGGCAGCATGCGACCGGTGACGGATTCGGCCACCGCAATGCGAACGCGGCCATGCACCAAGCCGCGCAGCCCGTCGATCTGTGCCTCGACCAAACGGAGCTCTTTCAGCGAGCGCCGCACGTAGGCCAGAAACAACTCGCCCGCCGCCGTTGCGCGCACACCGCGCGGCAGTCGTTCGAACAACGGCGAACCGACGTCGGCTTCCAAGTCCAGGATGCGTCGATTGAGCGCCGAGGAAGCGATGTGCAACGCCTCTGCCGCCTTCCGGATCGAGCCGTGGTGGGCCACCGCGTCGAGATACGAAAAGATGCTCGGCGGCTGCAGGCGCCAGCTCTGGCTGCCCGGCAGCGCAGGCGGCGAGGGCTTGGCCGGGGTCGAGCGTCGCTGCGAGCTCACGGCCGGAGTCTGACGACTGGTTTCGATCCTGAAGGTTTCCGAGTACGCGAAATCGCAGCAATTTACGGCCGCGCCGACATACTTGTGCATACTGGTCCGCAAATGAGCTCCGGCTCGGCTCACGACCGCTGGCGTCGCCTGTTGGACCGGGCGGCGGCCGGGCTGCGCGGCGTATCGGTCGCGCCCGCCGATCGCGCTCAGTTTCATCAGGAGCTGCACACCGCCGCGGTCGAGCGCATGACGGCGTTCTGCTGGTTGCTGTTCGTGATGCACGCGCTGCTGCTCGTGCGCGACGTGACGCTGGACACCACGCGAATGCCGGCGGCCGAGGTGTCGTGGTCGCGTTGGCTGTTCGGGTTGCACATCGCGCTCTCGCTCGCGTCCGGTCTCGCCCTGGCGCTGCTGGCGCTGCTCGAAGGCGAGCGGGCGCGGTCACGGGTCGCGTTCGCGATGATGACCTTCTTGCTCGTCTGGTCCGGTTGGGTGTCGGGCGCTGACCAGCTGATCGGAGCGGGCATCACGCTGTTTCTGATCATCAATTTGTCGTCGGCGCTGTTCGTCACTTTTCGGCGCGGCCCCACCGTGCAGGCGTTTGCCCTCGGCTTTGCCAGCTTTGCCGTCGGGCAGCTTTGGTTCTCGCCGCGACCGGCGTTGGCCTTCAGCCAGCTGGTCAACGGTGGCGCGTTGGCGTTCACGTCTTGGCTGTTTTCTCGCATGCTGTATTCGAGAAAGGCGCTCGACTTCGTGCAAAGGACCACGATTGCGCGCCAACACGCCGAGCTCGAAAAAGCGCACCAATGGCTCGCCGACGAGCGCGCGCGCTCCGAGCGGGTGCTGTACGCGGTTCTACCGCCGCGCATCGCCGAACGACTCCGCCAGGGTGAAAGCCCGATCGCGGACGTGCATCCCGAGCTCACGATTGTGTTCGCAGATCTCGCCGGCTTCACGCACTTGGCGGCCGAGCTGCCGCCGACGGAGATGGTCGACATCTTGAACGAGCTATTTTCTCGTTTCGACGAAATCGTGGCCGAGCATCAGCTCGAGAAGATCAAGACGGTGGGCGACGCCTACTTGGCCGTGCGTGGCCTGACCGAGCCCAGCCCCGCGGACGTGGTCGCGGCCGCCAATGCCGCGTTGGCGCTGCAGAAGGCGGTGCTGGCGGTGGCGCGTCGGCGTCACCGAGCGTTGTCGTTGCGCGTTGGCATTGCACGCGGCGTGGCCATGGCGGGCGTATTGGGTCGTGAACGACTGCTGTACGACTTGTGGGGAGATTGCGTGAACATGGCCAGCCGTTTGGAAACCGCCGCCGCGCCGGGCGAAATCCTGATCCCCGATCAGCTGTCGCCGTATCTAGAAGGGTCGCACGAGCTCGGCCCGGTCAAGGTGCGCGCCTTGAAGGGCAAAGGCGAAGTTGCGACACGAGTGGTCGTGAGCGCGCGCCCAGAGCTCCAGCGCTACGCCGAAGTATTGTGAGACGCGGCCGTTGGATTAACGGCTGTGCGCTCCGTCGCCGTCGCGCTCGCTGCGGATGCCGAGTCTGGTTGGCTGCGCGCGTCGGGCAGTGCACCGTCCACCAGCGTGACGCTGCGGCCACGCTGCGCCGCCACGCGCACGCCAGGTATGATGCTGCCCACCAAGTTCAGCGGATCGCAGGCCGAGAGCGTGACCGATTCGCCGTCGTGGGGCTGCCGTCGGATGGCGCGCAAGCTGTCGACGGCCTCGGGCAGCGCGTACTGCTCGCCCACGAAGCCGTTCACGAACCTGCCGCCGCGCACGACACCGCGCGCTTCCAGGCGTCGCAGCGCCCAGCTGAGCTCGCGGTACGGCACCGCCAAGTTTTCACGACTCGCCACGTCGGCGAACACCACGCCCCAGCGGGCCAAGAGCTGCTCGGCCACGGCTTCGGCCAGGGCGTCCGAGTCCAACGCGCTGCGCGGCTCGGGCAGCAGTGCCCAGCGCCCCTCGCGTGACAGCTCGCCTTTACCGCCACGGCGCAGCCCGAAGCTGGCGGCAGGGCGTGCAGGCTCTTCGAGCCGCCGCCGCATCAGCTGGCGTAGCGCGCCGAAGCCATCGGACGTCAGCCGGCCGCGCGCCACTGCGTCCCACAGCGCGTCGTTCAGCTCGCGCCATGGCAGGCCAAGCTCACTCATCAGCTCGTTGGTAAACGATGCGCCGCGTTCCTTGAGGCACCCGAGCAACGCGGCCGTGGCCCGCGACAGCTCGCCCTCGTCGCTCGGCTCGGCCCCGCGCAGCGCGCGGTGCAGCCAAGGCAAGTCTTGCCGGAACGCCAGCGTGACCGGCGTCACCCGCGAGATGGTGGCGGTGCGCAGCGGACCCACGGGTGCGTTGCGTGGGCTGAAGCGACCCCAAACCACTTCCCCCGAAAAGCACAGCGCGTCGAGCCATTCGGGCCGATAGCCCGCCACGCGGGCCGGCAAAATATCTGCCTCCCAGCTGGCCACGGCGGCTTCGAAACCTTGCAGTTGCTCGATCACGGACGACATACCGCGCTGACCAGCCCTGCGTGTGTCGCGCGTCACGCCCTGCCAGCGCAGCAAGAAGCGCATGAAGTCTTGCGGCGAAACCGGCTCGATCTCCCGGCGCAGGCGATCGCGGGTGTAGCGGTGAATGCGATCGAGCAGCCGCCGCGCGCAAAATTGCTCGTCGATGTGGCCGCGCTCGAAGAAGCCCGAAAGCGCGAAGCCTTCGTGGCGCAGCCGAGCAAGCGCCAACGCGACGGTGTCGCCGTCCAAGCCGGTCAGGCGCACCAGCTCCGCGGACGAAGCCGGTCCGGTCAGCTCCAGCTGGCCACGCACCGCGCGCGCCGCCAGGTCCTCACGCCCGGGCACCGGTGCCGTCACGAGCGAGCTTGGCACGGGCAAATCGGGCGAAAAGCGGCCCTGTGGGAACAACGTCGCGGCCGCGCGCCGCAGCTCGAGCGCGCACCAGAAGGGCCCCTGCGCCGTCTCGATGCCCAGCGCTCGCCCGGCCGTGACCAGCGCCTCGAACAGCGGGCTCAACGTCGTCTCGGCGCGCATGGCCACCAACGACAGCAAAAGGTCGTGGAGCTCTTCCGCGTCGCGTGGCGTCGGGCGTGCTTCTTCGCGAACACGCAGAATGGCTTCGGGATCCAACGCCGACAAGTCGCGCGCTTCCAGCGGCAAGCCGCGAGGCACCTGCACCGCGCGCGTGCGTCGTTCCTCGAGCGGCGCGTCGTCCAAAAACGTGTACGGACGCGCGTTCAAGATTTCGTGCGAGAGCGGCGACGGCTCGGTGGTGTCGCGGAAGTGCACGCGCACGTCACCGCTGGCAATCGCGTCGAGTAACTGCTGGAGGCCGGTGAGATCCATGGCCTCGTGCAAGCAGTCGTGCAGCGTTTGGCGGACCAGCGGATGGTCCGGAATTTCGCGCGGACCGGTGGCGTTGTCTTGACACGCGGCCAGCGCGGGAAACACCGCCGCGGTGATGTCGTCGGTCTCCATGCGCTGGATGGGCGGCGGGTTGCGGCGACCGCCGCGGTAGCGCAACACCACCAAGGCGCGGTTCAGGTTCCAACGCCAGCGCACGCCGAACATCGGCGTTACCAACACGGCGTGGGTGAGCGCGGTGGCAATGCCGCGCGGCGCCAAGAAATCCCGCAAATCTTCGAGCGGAAAGGCGTGGGAAAGCCCCAGCGAAAGCACGACCGAGTCGTCGCTGGCGGCTGCTTGCAGCTCGAAATCGAACGAGCGACAGAAGCGCTTCCGCAGTAGCAGGCCCAGGCCGCGATTGATGCGCCCGCCATAGGGTGAGTGCAGCACCAGCTGCATGCCGCCCGAGTCGTCGAAGAAGCGCTCGAACAGCAAATCCTGGTGCGTGGGCAAGACGCCGAGCGCGCCGTGGCTCGCGCGCAGGTACTGCACCACCGCGTCCGCGACGGCAGCCGCGACGCCCGCCTCGGCTTCCAGCCAACGTGACGCGGCCGAGATGCCGCGCTCCACCAGCTCGCGCTCGACGGCGGCGCGCAACGCCGAAACTTCTTCCGACAGCTCGGCGGTGCGAGCCGGCGCTTCACCCAGCCAAAATGGAATCGTCGGCGGTGCGCCTTCGGCGTCGACCACCCGCACCGTGCCGCTCTCGACCCGCCGGATGCGCCACGACGTGCTGCCCAGCAAGAAGACGTCGCCGGCCATGCTCTCGATCGCGAAATCTTCGTTGATGGTGCCGATGAACGTGTCGTTCGGCTCGGCGACGACGCGGTAGTCCGCGTTGTCGGGAATGGCGCCGCCCGAAGTGAGCGCGGCCAAGCGCGCCCCGCGCCGACCCTTGGCGCGGCCGTTGATGCGATCGCGATGCAAGAACGCCGCGCGCTTGCCGCGTCCGGTGGTGATGCCCTCCGACACCAGATTCAAAATTTCGTCGAAGCTTTCGCGCGTCAAGGTGGCGTACGGCGCGGCGCCGCGCACCAGCTCGAACAGCTGCGTGTCGTCCCACTCTTCCGCCGAGCACTCGGCGACCAATTGTTGGGCCAGCACGTCCAGCGGAGCCACCGGCACGTTCAGCACGTCCAGCCGCCCGCCATGCACCGCGCGCAGCAGCGCCGTGCACTCGACCAGCTCGTCGCGCGTCAACGGATAGAGTCGCCCGATCGGCGTGGCGAAGCGGCTGTGGCCCGAGCGGCCGACGCGCTGCAAGAACGTCGCGATGCTGCGCGGCGAGCCGACTTGGCACACCAGCTCGACCGGACCGATGTCGATGCCCAGCTCGAGCGACGCGGTGGCCACCAGCACCTTGAGCGAGCCTTCGCGCAGCAGCTGCTCCACGCGCGCGCGGCGATCTTTGGACAGGCTGCCGTGGTGGGCGGCCACGTTTTCGGGGCCCACGCGCTCGGCCAGCAAATGCGCCAAGCGCTCCGACAGGCGCCGCGTGTTGACGAACAGCAGCGTCGTGCGGTGTTGCCGCACGTGCTCGGCAATTTGGTCGAGCACCTCGCCCAGCTGCTCGTTGGACGCCACCGCCGAAAGCTCGCGCTGCGGCAGCTCGATGGCCAAATCGAGCTTTCGACGATGGCCGACGTCGACGATCGCGCAGCGCGGCTGGCCGTCGCCGCCTTCGCGCGCCGGGCCCGCGCCGACCAACAGTCGGGCCACGCGCTCGAGCGGCCGTTGCGTCGCCGACAACCCGATGCGCAGCGGCCGCGCCGTAGCCACGTGATCCAGTCGCGCGAGCGTGAGCGCCAGATGCGAGCCGCGCTTGTCGCGCGCGACCGCGTGAATCTCGTCCACGATCACGGTCTGGACCGAGCGCAAAATTTCGCGACTCTTGCCGGCCGTGACCATCAGGTACAGCGACTCGGGCGTGGTGATGAGAAAGTGGGGCGGCCGCTTCAGCAGCGCCACGCGCGCCGACGCCGGCGTATCGCCGCTGCGCGAGCCGACGCGGATTTCGGGCGCATCGAAGCCCAGCTCGCGCGCCACCTCGGCGATTTGTTGCAGAGGTTCTTCGAGGTTTTGCCGGATGTCGACGACTAGCGCCTTCAGCGGCGAAACGTACACGACCTCGACGGCCGCGTCGGGAAGCTCGCCCCGGTCCGCGGCGCGATACAGCCGGTCGATGCACAACAAGAACGCCGACAGCGTCTTGCCCGACCCGGTGGGCGCGGCAATCAGCGTGTCTTCGCCCCGCGCGATGGCGGGCCAACCGCGCGCCTGCGCCTGCGTTGGTCCATGCGGAAAACGGCGCTCGAACCAGGTGCGCACCGCGGGATGGAACAGCGCGAGCGCGGTGGCATCGCTCTCTGGCTCGACACTGACGGGTGCGTCGTTGCGCGTCCACGACAAGGTCTCGCTCATCGACATGGGGCGCGAACAGTACGCCGCCGTCGGCTTGCCGCTAGCAATTCCAGCAAGCCGCGAAATACACGAAGCTTTTCCGCCAGCGCCAAGCCGCCCCGCAGAGGCGCGCTGCCACGTCCCCCCCGCCAGGTTCAACCACGCTTCGCCAGCTTCAACGATACGACAGATAGAAGCTGGTGATGATCGCCGCGCCCGAAAGCGCGAACATTATCAAAGCGATGTAGCTGCGCCGCCGCCGCTCCGCCTTGATTTCGCGCAACGCTTGCTCGGGGCTGAGGTCGTAACCGTGCATTGACGCATGTGCCATCGGTACCTCCAGTTTGGGAACGTGCATTCCCTGTGCCGTCGATCCGTTCAACCACCGAGTGCACCAAATCGTTCCTTCGACACGCCAGTGGCTGCCAAATCGCAGCTCGCATTGCAGAAGCTTCCGTGTCGGAAGCAGGCAAATCCCAGGCGAATGCCATGCTGAGCCCGTCGAGGCACACGGCCTTCTCATGTCCCTTGTCGTGCCAGTGAAGCGGGCTTCACGCTTGGTCCCTCTTTGCGTCCCCGAATCACTTCGCATGCGAAGTCATTCGGGCGCGCGCGAAGGGGTGGAATGGCTACCAGCGACGCTCAGGCGGGCGTGTGCGACCTCTTCGGGGTGCTGGCGTTCTGACAACCTCTCTCAAGCGCCTCCGAGAATTTCACAGGGAGGACGGGAGGTGGGGGGAGGCGAGAACGCATTTTTCGCTTCGGATGACCGAAGCGAAAAATATTTTCCCTCGGAGAAAGCTGGAGAGGTCGAGCCCGCGACCGCCCTGCCGACTCGCTGGCGGCAGCGCGAGCCCAGAAATTCTCGCCTCTGTCTCATCCTCCCGTCCTCCCGTCCTCCCTGTGAAAAAATCTCGAGCGTCCAAGGTGGCCTAGCTCCGCCACAGAAGCTTCTGCGATTCGGGCTGCGGATTGGCAGCCCAGATGTGTGGAATCATGCGGGACGGCGGCTGGGCCGCCCCCAGGGACCGGAGTGGCTTGCTCGAGGCCTCGCGGGAGCGCATAAATGATGCGGGTTTGGAGGATTGTTGCTGGTGGAGCAACGATGTTTGCCGATTCGAATGGCTAGTCGCCGGGGCTCGGGTTGAGCACGTTTGAGAGGTCACGACACCGAAACTACAGACGGAGATTCAGATGACTTGGAACATCGATAGCGCGCACACGGACGTTGGTTTTGCGGTTCGGCACATGATGATCAGCACGGTGCGCGGCAAGTTCACGAAGGTCGAGGCCGACGTCTCGCTGGACCCGGCGAAGCTCGAGCAAGCCAAGGTGACGGCGCGCATCGATGCCGCCAGTATCGACACGCGCGAAGAGAAGCGCGACGGCCACCTGCGCTCGCCCGACTTCTTCGACGTCGCCAACTATCCCACCCTCACGTTCACCAGCACCAAAGTGACGCGCAGCGGCGACGACATCGAGGTGACCGGCAACTTGAAGATCAAGGACCAGGAGCACCCCATCACGCTCAAAGGCGAGGTCACCGGTCCCAGCAAGGATCCGTGGGGCAACATGCGCGTAGGCTTCAGCCTGAGCGGCGAGCTCGATCGTGAGAAGTTCGGTTTGACCTGGAACCAAGCGCTAGAAGCGGGCGGCGTGCTGGTGGCAAAGAAGGTGAAGATCGAGCTGGAAGCGCAGCTGGTTCAAAGCTGAGCCCCAGAGCCGCTCGGCTGGCGTGTGAGATACGGCCCGGCGGGCGCGGCGGGCCGTAGAAGTTTCGGAGAACGCGCGACGCCGGACCGGTTTCGGGCTTTAATGAGCAGCGTGGGCTCAGGACGGGCATTGATCACGGCGCCGACCGCGCGTTGTCTTGTAGACACCATGCTCGGCGCACGGATTTGGACGGCCGTAGCGCTGACCATGGCGTGCTCCGCGGCCCTGAGCGGCTGCTCGGGCAAGACCGAGCATGGCGGCAGTGGAGCGAGCAGCGACTCGACGCCGGTGCAGCAGCCGGCCGCCGCTCCTGCCAACCCCCAGCCAACTCGCGCCGAGCCCGCGCGGCATCTATTGATGGTGGTCGAGCTGGAGCCGGCGACGCACGCCGCGCGCACGTTGACGGCGCGTTCCGTGGAGCTGCCGTTGCCACGCCGTCGCGGGACCGCGCGCCAGGGTCCGTGGCGTGTGGACGTGTTGGATGCAAGCGGAGCGGTGCTGTTCTCGACCCCGCTGGAAGACGCCGCTACCGTGCGCGGCGAGTTCGCGGACGCGCAAGGGCGGCTCAGCGGCGTGACCGCGCAGAAACGAGTAGCCGCCGTGACGTTGCGCTTGCCATGGCTCGACGGCGCATCGGAGGTGCGTGTCGTTCGCGTGAGCAATGGCGCCGACAGCGAGCTCGGCCGCGTCGCCTATCCGGTGGTGGCTCCGTGAAGAGCTGGCTGAGCGGGACTTTGTTGGCGGCAGTCACGGTTTTGGCCGGTACCGCTCGTGCAGCCGACGTGGAGACGCTGCGCCAGTCGGGGCCCGCGGCCGATCGCTTCAACATTGCGGTGCTGGGCGACGGTTATCGCGCCGAAGACCAAGCCCAGCTGAAGGCCGACGCCCAGGGCATCATCGAATACCTTTTCAGCCTCACGCCGCTCGCGCAATACGCGGCGTTCTTCAACGTCAAGCTCGTGCACGTCGTCTCGAACGAGAACGGCGCCGACAACGGCAGCTATGGCGCCATGCGCGACACGGCGCTGGACTCCTACTTCAATTGCGACGGCATCGATCGGCTGCTGTGCATGGACGATGGCAAGGCGGCGGTGGCGGCGGCGCAAGACGTGCCGGAGTACAACTTTGCCATCGTGATCGTGAACGATCCGAAATACGGCGGCTCGGGCGGCACGGTGTGCGTGTCTTCCGCCAACGAACAATCGTTCGAGGTCTTGGCCCACGAAATTGGGCATAGCTTGGCCCAGCTGGCCGACGAGTACAGCTACGAAGGCAACCAGCCGCCCTGCGACCCCCAGCAAGATTGCCAAGAAGCGAACGCGACTTTGCGCACGACGTTGGAGCAGATCAAATGGCACGACTGGATCGAGGACGGAACGCCTTTGCCAACGCCGGCGACGGCCCCGTACGCCAGCGTGACGGGACTGTTCGAGGGCGCACGCTACACGCCGACCGGCATCTACCGCCCGCAGCTGAACTGCAAGATGCGTGACTTGGGCGCGGACTATTGCTCGGTGTGCACCGAGCAATTCGTGCGCTCGATTTGGACTTCCGACAACATCAAGATGATCGAGACCAGCATGCCCGCCGCGCCGGACGTGCAGAGCGCGACGTGCGACGCCATCGAGCTCAGCGTCACGTCGCCGCCCATCGTACCGTCGACGTATCGCTACACGTGGACGGTGGACGGAACCGTGCAGCCGGAGACGACCCGAGCCATTTCCCTGCAGCCCGGCGCCCTGCAGCAGGGCGAGCACCAGGTGGCGGTGAGGGTAGAAGACGCGACCAGCCTGGTGCGGACCGATCTGGACAACGACTTGAAGGACCAGACGTCGTGGACCGTTGCGGTGGCGAAGGACGATTGTCCGGTTCCTGCCGGCGGTGCTGGTGGCATGGGCGGCGTCGCCGGGACGAGCGCGGCGGGCGCGTCCGGGGCAGGCGTGGCCGGCATGGGCGGTGCCGCCGGCGCCGGTGGTGCCGGTGGCGTCGGGGACACCGGAAGCAGTGCGGGAAGCGTGACTACTGCTGGCGCGGCAAGTGGCATGGCCGGCGGCTCGAGCTCGGGTGCGGACGCGCCGCACGGCAATCCGCCACCGCGCGAGACTGCCGGCTGCGGCTGTGCACTTCCGGGCGAGGCGTCACCGCGCGGCGTGGCGGGGCTGTTGGTGCTGCTGGGCGTTGCGCTCGGGCGCGTACGCCGTGAGCGCACCGGGCGACGCCAGGGACGCGGGGCGCGGGTAGCGAACCGTCGGCGGTAGCGTCGGCGGGGTTTGCGGTGCCGGGCTGGCGGGAGGCAGTGGGGGCACCGCGTTGTCGAGCACGAACAACCGCTGCACCAACTCCGCCCTGCCGGAGACCCGCAGCCGCTTGAACACGGCCGCAATCTGGTTGGCGATGGTGCGCTGCGCGGTTCGACGTCGCTGCGCGATTTCGGCGTAGCAGCAACCCTCGAACAAGTAGCCGACGACCTCGCGCTCGGCGGTGGGCAGAATGTCCACGAGACAACGGTCGGGGCGCGGAATGCCGACGACGCGCAGCTCGCGCTCGCCGACTCGCATGAAGCCGAGCGAGCCGGTGGCCGAGATGCGCTGCCGCGATACCGTGGCCGCGAGCATCAACAGGGGGTGTACTCGAGACGGCCGACCCGGCACGCCCAAGCTTTCCAGCGCCAACCGCGCATGGAGCGCGACCGTCGAAGGAGCGACCGCCATCTCTATTGCGACCTGATTCTGACTTGCACCGGCCAAAATGGATTCGATGATCTCGAGTCGACGGCCGGCGAGCGGCGGCGAAGCGGGCGGGGCCGCCGCGGCCAACACCACTCCACAGCGAGTGGGGCTGAAGAACGTGACTTCGACGTTAGCGCAGCCCTGGACGAGCTCTTGCCAGATGGGCGCAAGCTCGGTTTGCGTGCCGGCTGCTTCGTCCAGCGCGGTCGCGGCCGCCACCAAGTCTACCGGCGGAGCCGGCGAGGGCTCGGCCAGGAAATAGCGAGTCGAAATGGGGCTCGATTGCAGTAAATCCGACAAGACGGCGCTCCTTGATTTCGAGTTGGCCTCGCCCTCTCGAGCTCGATTGCTCGGTCCGAGCGGCGAGACTCCACTCGCTCACTCCACGACTACGCGAGTCGCGAGTCGCTGGCCATTTCAGCCACTTGCAAGCGATAGGTAACTATTCGGGCTGATGGTTCGATTCGAGTTTCCGGCAGTGGTCTAAAATCTCCAAAACAGCAATTTTCTTGGGCATTCGTAGTGATACCGAACGCTGGTTTGGCCAAAGACAGGACCTGGTCTATCCATTGAGCTGCTGCATATGGCGGTCTTGGAGCAGATTGATCGAGCGCGAATCTTTCGGCCGGCAACTCGTTGCTTGGTCGGGAGAGCGTCGACCTGCCATTTGATATTGGATGACTCGGATGCCTCACGCGAGCACGCCGTCATTTTTTATGACGGTGTGCATTGGAATGTGCGTGATTTGTCATCGCGAAACGGCACGCTGGTCGAGGCGGAGCGGGTCGTGGACACCATGCCTCTGCACTTGGGGCAGACGGTTCGTTTCGGTGGCGAGCGAAACGCGTGGAAGCTCGTCGACGCCGATCCGCCGGCCGCGCGCGCGGTCTCGCGCCTCACGGGGCGCGCGGTCGTGGCCGACCAAACCGGCCTCTTCCTACCCGACGCGGCTCGCTCCGAAGTGTTCGTCTCGAACCAAGATGGGCAGTGGTGTCTGGAGCGCATGGGCGAGGTTCGCGCCGTCGCAGATCAAGAAGAGATCACCGTCGGCGACGAGGTCTGGACGCTCGAGTTGACGGTCGGCGAAGAGCGCCCATCGCTCGCGACCGTCGCCCTCGACTCGGCGGAGGCTCGCTTCGTGTTCAAGGTCAGCCGTGACGAAGAGTACGTCGAGCTGGTCGTCGCCAAAGGTGGCCGAGCCCACTCGTTCACCCACCGCAGTCACATCTACCTCTTGCTGCTGTTGGCGCGGGCGCGCTTGGAAGACCAGCTATCTTCGGAGACTTTGCCGGGCGAGCACGGCTGGGTCGAGACCAAGCGGCTGGCCAACATGCTGAAGACGTCCAGCGAGCAGATAAACGTTTGGGTCTGGCGAGCGCGCGAGCAGTTTCAGAGGATCGACGCCGATCTCGCGCGCCGCCTGGTGGAGCGACGTCCGGCGCTGGGGCAACTACGGATTGGCTTTGGTGAGTTGGCGACCGAGCTGCTGTGAGTCAGCCGACGTGGCCGGTGTGATCGATCAAGGTAGCTTCGGTCCGGGCAATCTTGCGCTCGAAGAGCAGGGCCGGGCTTTCGAGCGGTGCTTCCAACGCCAGGCATGCGCTCTTGGCTCGGCGCAAGGCCTCGCGGGCGCCCGCTACGTCCCCCGCGCGAAGCCGACACTCGGCCGCGACGCGGTGGGCTTCGGGCGCGTAGAACGCGCCAAACGGTAGCGCCGCCACCGTGAGCGCTTCGGCGATCAGCCCATCGGCTCGCTCCAGTTGGCCAGCCTCGAGGCACGCCTCCGCGATGATGCTCGTCAAAAATACGTGCCCTTGGGGCCGACTGGACAGGGCCTTCATTCGTCGATAGACATCGACCAAGTCGTCGATGGCGCCGACGTCGCCGCTGGCGGCCCTCGCCCGCGCTTCGCCTATCAACGCGACGCAGCGGTAGTAAGGGAAGCGGCTGCCCGCGATTTCCAGCAGCCGATGGAGACTGCCGGTAGCGCGAGCCAGCTGCGAAAAGTCGTACAAATCGTAGTCCCCGAGCGTTAGACCCAGATGGATGCGCATGTAAAACGCATGCCGTAGCTCACTCTGCTCGTCGTCGACGGAAAGGCTCTCGAGCAGCGACTCGGCGCGGGCGTGGACGAGCTCGGCTTGGGGCCGGCGGCCACACAGGGTCTCCAACCACGACAAGTGCATGGCCGCTGCGACCACGAACTCGCAACCCCAGGTCTTGGCGTTGGTCAGGTCGACGACGTCTTCAGCCACGAGCTGGCGAGGTCCGTCGAAGGTCGGCAGCATGGCGACGGCCTGTTCCAGATACCGTCGGGCCGCCGCGAGCTTGCCTCGATAGAAGCACGTCACTCCCTCCGTCGACAATGCGATGAAGCGTTGATCGGGGGAGCTGGGCAGGCGAGCGATGCCTTGCAGCGCGGCGCGAACGGCGTCGGCGTCGTGGGTCACGATGCCGTGCGCCCACAGCCCCCAAAGCTCACGATGCTCGGCGTCGGCCTCGCCCAGCACCCGGCTACGGTTGAGATTGTCGGCGACGGCGAGCGCGCTCCAACCTTCCGTTGCCATTAGGCATGGCCCCAACGCCTGACGGAGCTGCCGCTCCACTTCCGGGCGGGCATGGTCTCGTTGGCCATGAAGCAGTGACAGGGCCGCTTGCAAGTTGGCGGCGGCTTCGCTGTACGCCGAGTGGGCGATGGCTCGCTCCGCCGCGCGCTGAAAAAGGTCCAGGGCTCGCTCGCTAGCGCCGGCGGCGGCGTAAATGTGGGCAAATTGCTCGGGGGTGCGGGCGACCAAATCGTCGAAGTCCCGCTCCAGCACCGCCACGATGTTGCGGTGGAGCTTGCGGCTGTCGGCGGCGGGAATGGCACCTCTGACTGCTTCGTGGACCAGCGCGTGGGCGAAGATGCAGCGCTCTTCACCGGCAAGCTCTCGCAGGTGAATGAGCTGCGCGGTTTCGAGCTTGCGCAGGCGGCTACGGAACTCTTGCTCGCCCACGCCCGAAATCGCGCGAATCAGCGACACCGGGCTCTCTCGGCCGAGCGCTGCCGCCACGCTAACGACCTCTCTCGCCGGCTCGAGCTCGCTGATACGCCGCATGACCGAGTCAGCCAGCGAGGTAGGGTAGTAGAAGCGCTGGTCGTCCGCTGAGCGGGGCGAGTTGTCCGACAAGACGGCTCGGGTCAGCTCCTCGAGCACCAGCGGCACGCCGTCACCGAGCTCGATCAGCCTCCGCGTCACCTTGGCGGGCAAGGGCGCGTCGGCGCTCAGGCTCTCGATCAGCAGCAGCGCTTCGTTGGGGGCCAGGCGGTCCAGTCGCAGCTGAGAGACCCGCGCCGCGAACCCCCATGAAGGCACGAACTCCGGGCGCGCCGTCAGTACCAGCAGCAGCCGCGCCCGCTCTGCGCTCTCGGCCAGCCTCCGCAGAACCTCGAGGGTGGAACGATCGACGAAATGCAGGTCTTCGAAGCTCAGGACCACCAGCTGAGCTCGCGCCAGCTCGAGAGTCAGGGTCGCGAAGGCGTCGATGATGCGAGCGCGCCGGCGGTCGGCTGGCAGCCGTTGGAGCGCGTTGTCGTCCGCGGCGATGCCCAAGGCATATTGCAGAGGATCGGCGAGCTCTTCGACGTTCAGACCAGCTTGCTCGAGGGCGACGGTCGAGCGGCGTCGTTGTTCGGCGGCGTCTTCCGTGACCGCGTGCAGACCGAGCCAATTGCGAAATAGCGTGACCAACGGCGCGAACGGCGAAAATTGCGCTTGCGGGGTGGCGTACGTCGCGAGCATCAGGTCTGCCGCTTCCCACGTGCGGCGTCGCCATTCGTGCAGCAGCCGCGATTTTCCGACGCCGGCGTCGCCCACGATCAAGCGCGTGACTACCGCCCCCTGCTGGGCGTCGTGGAAGGCGCGCTCCAACAGCTCCAGCTGGCGTGAACGCCCCCGGAGTGGTGTGCTCGAAACCTGCTCGATGCCCGCGTCTTGAGACAGCGCCTCGGTGAGGCGATAGACGGGGGAGCCGAGCGCCTCCCCGTTGAACGCCTGCACCAGCGGATTGAAGCGGAAAAAGCGCCTCGCAAGAGTCTGGGCGGCGAGGGTAACGACGACCCCTGCCCGGTCGGCATGCATGGCGAGTCCGAGCGCGCGATCGATCGCTTCGCCGGTGGCGAGCACGCTTTGGCCTCGCGGCATCAGGTTGATGCGCCCGCAGTCGACGCCGACGGTGAGCGCATGGTCGGGCAAGCCAGCCGCCGCGGTGAGCCCCATCACTACGCGCAAGAGCAGCTCGCAGTTGTTCTCGTGCGCCGTCGGATAGCCGACACAAAACAGCAAGTGAGAGCCCGCGCCCGTCAGCAGGGTACCTCCCACCCTCACGATCTCGGCGTGTAGCGCGTCCATCAACCGCACCTGCGCCGCAAGCTCCAGGCCCGCGCCCCTCGAGCCCTTGAGCAAAATGCAACCAACGCTGACCTGGCGCTCCAACACCGCGGCGGGCGCGGCCGCGCGGGAAGCCTTCAGCGCGGCCGCGACTTGCTCGAGCACGGCCTTGACCTCGAGCGCGGATTCCGGCCGGTCCTCTCGGCGCTTTTGCAGGACCTGATCGACGAGCCGCGACAGCGCCACCGGGACCTCCGGGCGCAGCTCACTCACAGGCAGCGGCCGCAATTCCCGCACCAGCTTCAACGACGTCGCGGCGTCGGCGCTCAAGAACGGTGGGGTACCGGAGAACAGCTCGTACATCAGCGCGCCGAACGAGAACAGATCCGAACGAGCGTCGGTGTAGTCGCCCAGCGTCTGTTCGGGCGACATGGCGAAGGGGCTTCCCGTCAAAGACGCCTCGGGGTTGGCGTCTTTGGGTGGGCCGAGTCCGAGCGCGCTCGTGGCGATGCCGAAGTCAGCCAATTTGATCTCGCCGTTTCGCGCCATCAAGACGTTGGCGGCCTTGACGTCGCGGTGCACGATGCCGTTCTCGTGGGCGTAGGCGAGCGCGCCCGCCACGGCGATGGCGATGTCCAGCGCGCGCTCGAGAGGCAGGAGCGGCGTCGGCTGCGACTGCAGCAATTGGCTCAACGAAACGCCGTCGACCAGCTCCGAGACGATGTAGTCGACCTCGTCGATGCGAATGAAGTCGTACAATCGAACGATGTTCGGATGAGACAGGCGCGCGGCGTGTCTGGCCTCGGCGCGGAAGCCTTCTTCTACCCCTTCGCGCCGAGACACGTCGGGCGCCAGTCGCTTGATCGCCACCGGTCGATCGAGGCGCGGGTCGAAACCTGCAAAGACCTCGCCCATGCCGCCGCGTCCCAAGAGCGGGCCCATCTGGTAGGGGCCGACCCGATGTTGCCGTAGGGGGCGCACGCCACTTTCGCGCAGGCCCGCGCTCGATGACAGGCGTTCTACGCGCTCGTCTACGCTGCCCAAATCCGGCTCGGCACCCGTTGCAAGCTCATGCGCCATTTCAGGCAGCCTCTCGGGTACAATCCTACAACGGCCTTGTCGGTGACGGGTCGAAATCGTGGCCGTCGCCGCGCCACCAGCGGCGCGATTAAATGACTAGAACAAGGAGATGTGCGGAGAGAAGCCCAAGTAAGCCTTGCTGCTCAGGCGTGCTTTCGTCATCGATACTTTGATATCCAGCCAACGGCGCAATCGTAGACTGGTGTCGAAAGAGCAGACCGGGTTGAGGGGAGCGCCCACCCATTTTGCCAAAGCGGCGTCCTGGGCCAGGGTGCAGAGACCTTCTTGAACCAACTTGCGCCGCACGCGCTCTCGGCTGTGGTCGTCGCCGGTTTCGGGGATTTGAGGCTGCCCGAACACCAGCCCGATGCTTTGATAAGTCGCGCCGCGGAAGGTCAGGTCACAGTAGAGGGTCGAGCCGTTCAGCTCTGGCGTCGTCCACGGCTCGAGCCGCTCGAGCTGATTGGCCCACCCCGACCCGGGGCCCAGGGTCACCCAGGGCCGAAACTTTTCGACCGGAATTGCCAGGTAGACTTTGGTTTCGACAGGGCTTCGGGCCGTCATGGCCGAAACGTGAATCAAGCGGGCGGAATCGGGCAGCGCTCCCAAGCAATCGTCCAACACCGCGAGTTGCTGGGCCGAAACCACCGATGCCTCCGCGAGCTCCCTCAACAAGAGACTGGCGCCGGTGCGGTCGAACGGTGGCAAGCCATCCTTGGGGCTTCGATACGACGAGTCGACGCACACGTGGATATTGGAGAGCGGCCCCACGTGCGGATTGTCGTCGAGCTCCGTCCAGACTGCCGGGCTGCGAAGCGCAGCGGCTCCGACGCGCCAGCGCTGCAGGAATTGGCCAGCCGGATCATCACGTCTTTCGGCGGGCCCCACCGCGTCTCCCTCGCCTCTGCGCCGGACAACCGAGCCCAAGAAGTCGACCTGCGGGCCAGGAGGTGAGAGACGGCACTCCAAGTAGAACGCCTGCATGGCTTCGGGTACGGACGCCGCGCGCGCCGACACCTTCACGACGTCTGCTGGGCTGACGAGCGGCTCTTGTAGAAACGGCTTCAGCTCTTCCAAGCAGGAGTCGAGAATTCGCATTCGAAATTTCCTGGAATGGCGCCGATGAATTCCGGAAACGCGGCACCGCGTCAACGGGATTACGGAAACCCGAACCCGACAGCCATTGCAGAGTATTTCAGCCCGGGACAACCGATACAAGGCTGCAGACCTTTGTGGCGTTATGGGCCGTAATGGGCAGAATGCCCCGGCTTCGCTATCGAAGCGCGGCAGAGGACGGCACGCACTGACTGCGCTCTGCACCGAACCCACAGCAAGGAATAGACAATGTCATTTTCGTACGCGGTACCTGTAGAGCAACAAGGCTCATTCTTGGCTTTTCTCTACGCGATTCGGTTCATTCCCGAGGTTCGCGACTATTTCAAGGGCAGCGGGCGTGACCAAGCCGACGAGGTGATGACGGCCTACAAGCTCACCGATGCGGAACGCGAAGCGGTCTGGGAGCTTCATCCGCAGAGCTACCCGAATCTGTCGCACGGCGAGCGCGCTGAGCGCTGGGCGTCGTTGGTCGCTCTCTTGCTGCCCGAGTTTTACGACTGGACGTACAACCACGAACCGGCGTTTTGGTGGTGAGCAAAGTTGTCGATTGATCGCGGCGGCGCGCCGGAGTCGAACCGTGCTCCGGCGCGCTTTCGTCGTGCTGCGCGAGCTGGTGCCTAGTCCCTCGAGTCTTAGTAAACGCCAAGAAGGAGCGGTAGATGTCTCATCATGGTCTCACGGTGCGGGGCCTGAACGCCACGCGTTCGTCGTCGTTCGATGGCCGGTTCGGCCGCATGTTTCGCGCGCTGCAACCGGCGCGGTTCGACGACGACGATTTGTCGAAGCTAGCGGCGGCCATGACCTCGGCCGCCGACCCTCCCAAGGACGGTAGCGACGAAGAAGAGAGCGGCATCCCCGCGCTCTACACCTACTTCGCCCAGTTCATCGATCATGATCTGACCTTCGATCCGGCCAGCAGCTTGCAAAAGCAGAACGATCCGGACGGGCTGGTCGACTATCGCACCCCCGCGTTCGATCTCGACAACGTGTACGGCCGTGGTCCCAGCGATCAGCCGTACATGTACGAGGGCGAAAAGTTCCTACTCGGCAAGACCATCACCGGCGGCGGAGACGACGCGTGGGACTTGCCGCGCAATTCGGCCAACCCCGCCCGCGCGCTGATCGGTGACCCACGCAACGACGAGAACGCGCTGGTGTCGCAGTTGCACGGGCTATTTCTGCGCTTCCACAACCGCTGTCGCAGCGAAAATCCGCAGCTCAGCTTCGTCGAGGTGCAACAGCGCGTGCGCTTTCACTATCAATACGTGATCTTGCACGATTTTCTGCCGCGGTTCGTGCATTCGTCGGTGCTCGACGGCTTGAAGACGAACGGCCGCTACGACGTGCGCCGCCTCGACTTCTACCACTACCGCAAGGAGCCGTTCATGCCCGTGGAGTTCTCGGGCGCGGCCTATCGCATGGGTCATTCCATGGTGCGGCCGGGTTACCGCCTGAACGACAAAACGATTCTGCCCACCTTCCCGCCCGCTGGTGAGAAAGGAGGCTTGCGCGGCTTCGATGCGATGACCCCGACGTTCGGTCTCGACTGGGGGCGCTTCATCGACATCGACGTCCGTGCCCCTGGGTTGACGCGCGACAGCGAGCCCGATCGCCGACGACGCTTGCAGTTTGCTTACCGCATCGACCCGGCGCTTGCGGCTCCGCTCGCTAGCTTGCCGGCGGACGTCGCGACGAACCCTTCGTCGCTCCTGCTTCGCAATCTGATGCGGGGCGTGGCGCTCGGGCTGCCCTCGGGGCAAGACGTGGCCGCCGCCATGTACGCGCCCGTCCTGTCCGACCGGGATATCTTGATCGGTCAGGCCGTAGACGAGCCTAAGAGCCGCTTGCCCAGCATCGTCGACGTTTCGCCCCATTTCGCCGGCAATTGCCCGCTGTGGACCTACGTTTTGGCCGAGGCCGCCCACTACAAAACGCCGCAACGTCTGCCGGTGCAGGGAGAGCACTTCATCAACACGCCTCAGCTGGGACCGGTGGGTGGTCGCATCGTCGCGGAGGTGTTTCTGGGGTTGATGTTCGGCGACAAGAGCTCGCTGTTGCGCGCTCACCCGAGCTGGGTGCCCGCCTCTGGCGCCGACTACGCGCTCAGAGACTTCGTTGCGTATGCGCTCGGTCGCGAACCGGGCTGCCGCCGCTGAACGAACATCGCCGACGCAACGCAGTGACTCTCGGGCTTGCGCGAGCACGGCTCGCGTCAGCGCCTGACGTTGGACGCGCCTTGAACGGCGGCTTGCACCGGCGCCAGCATGGGATGGTGCGGGTATCGGCGCTCGAACTCGGCCGCCAAGCCGCGCGCCCGCGCGAGGTCACCGCGCGCGCCCAGCGCTTCGATGCGTAGTGCCAGCGCTTCGGGGACGAATTGGCCTTGCGGGTACGACTGCTGGTAGCGGTCGAGCGTCGCCAGCGCGCCCGCGGCGTCGCCTCGCGAAACGGCCGCGCGCGCGGACTCGATGATGCGTTGCTCGTCGAACAAGCTCGACGCGCGCGGCGCTTTGCTGGAGTTGCTCGGCGCGGCCGTGGTCGGTGCGACCCCACCGTTGACCGGAGCGCTCGCGGGCGCGTCGGACGGCTGGGGCTCGGGCACATCGGCTCGTTCCGCCGGCGGGGCGGTAACGGGCGGAACCGTCGGCCCGAGTCGGTTTGCGGCACCGGTCAGCTTTGGCTCGGCTTTCGCGGCTACTGCCGGCTTCGGCTCGGCGCCGGTCGCCGACAGGCGTGACAGCGTCTCCGAAACGGCCAGCGACGCCACACCTCCGCCGACGGTGCCCAAGCACACGCACAGCACCACACTTTTGAACAGGGACGTGGCGCCCGCCGCCGCCGCCGTACCGGTCGTGACCACGCTGGCCGCGACGCCGGTAAAGGCCAGCGCGCGCTGGCGTGCGCCCCGCGGAACCTCGAGCTTGCCCGCGCTCAACAACGCGCGCGCGGCGCCATTCGTGTCACGCAATCGCACCGGCTCCGTCATGGCAATCCTCCGTTGGCCAGCGCTGCTGCGGCAAGGCGCTCGAACGCTTCTCGCCCGCGCCGTAGCCGGGAGGCCACCGTGCCGGGTGGCAGCTCGAGCACCGACGCGATCTCGGCCATCGTGAAATCTTCCAGCTCGTAGAGCACGAATACGTCGCGCAGCTCGAGCGAGAGCTGCTCCAACACCTGCGCCAACAACAGCGCTAGCCGACGTTGCTCGGCGGCGGCTTCGGGGTCGAGCTCCGGGCTCTGGCGTTCGTACAGTGGGGCCTCGTTCACCTCGCGGCGACGTTTGACCTGGCGGCGCATGTCGGAAGCCACGCGAAAGGCGGTGCTGAGCACGAACGAGCGCTCGCTCCCGTCGCGGACTTGATCGAGCTTGCGGGTCAGCACCAAAATCACCTCTTGCACGGCGTCGTCGACGTCACTTTCGGAGATGCCCAGCCGTCGCAAGAACCGCCACAGCACGTCGAAATGTGCTGAAACGACGCGGCGTAGCCGCGCTTCGTCCACCCTCGCCAGCGAGGCTGCGGGCGTGGCCGAGGCTAGGGCAAGCGGGTGTTCGAGCACCTGTCGTGCCTCAATGGCCGCCCGCCACCAAACTGATCACTGCCCCAGCTCGAATCCCAACCCGAGGTTGGCGCCGTAGGTGAGCACGCTTGGCCGGTGGATGCTCCGTTCGGGGTCGTAGAACACGAACTCGTCGCGAATCGTGGGGAAAAGCAGCTGCGCGCCCAGACGCGCGAACCACGGTCCTTGACGGAAGTGCAGTGCCGCGGTCACGCCCGCCGCCAACCACCAACGCTCGGCCGCGACCGGCGTGACGTTGCTCGCCGAGCCGCGCGCCGAAAGCCGGCCGAGCTCGCCTGCGGCACAGGCCGCCATCGCCAAGGGAGCCGCCAATTGGAGCTCTGTGGGGCAAGCTTCGAGCCGCGCCATGGCCCAAGCGAACGTACCGCCCGGCGCCGCAGGCCCGGTGCTTCCGGTCTTGCCCCAAAGCGGAGTCAGCTGAAGGCTAGGCCAGAGGCCGCTCTTCGTGTGCAGTCGAGCCCCCAAGCTCAAGCCGAAGGTCACGAGTGGCTCGGGTGCGTAGCCTCCCGAGATCCCCGCAACCGGTCCGAGCCACACTGCGTGGACCGCACTCGGAGCGCGCGATGGCTCGGCCGAGCGCTCCGGCGCAGGCGCAGGGGTTGCTGCGGGGGTGGGTGGTGCGATGGGCGGGGTCGCCACGGGCGGAGCCAGCACCGCCGGAGCCACCGTGACCGGGGTTGGCGTGGGCTCCGAAGTGGCGTCGTTGCTAGGGGGTGGTAATGTTTCGGTGCGCGCGTTCGGATCCAGCGTAAGAGCCGTAACGAGCGCCAGCGCGGAGCCGACCTCGGCACAGCTGCTGGCGATGAACTCACGGCGGGTGGGCTCCGCCGTGCTGCGCGTCACCTCGAGCTTGCCGGTGGCGTGGTCGTCCGTTTGCTGCAGCGTGACGACGATGAGCGTGGTCGGCTTCGAGGCGACCCATTCGATGGGACGTCGAATGCGGGCTCCGACCTCATTGACGAACCCAGTTTGGCCAGGACAGCCGGCGCCGCTCGCAAATTGCAGCTCGACCTTCTCGGGCGTACCCGGCGCGGAGGGCTGCGCGACCGCCGAAGCCGGAAAGAGGGCTAGGCTGGCGATGCACGGGGCAACGACGAACCATTCCGAGAGCCCGAGCTTTGGTCGGCGGCGAAAGCGGCGCGAATATGCGGACGAGGTCGACATTCGAAGGACGGAAGGGATCAATCCGCGCGCGGCGGACCATCTACGGGCGGACTGCGTCGTTGGAGGTTAGACCATGAACTGTCGATTCACGTACGTCGGGGCGGCAAGCTTGCTTCTTTCGTTCGCCTGCGGCTCCAAGGTGGAGATTGGCCACGGCCAACCGGGCGGAAGCGGGGGACGGGCGGGGGATTCGAGCATGGTCGAAACCGGCGGCACAACCGGGGAGCCAGCGGCCGGGACGACCAGCACCCAAGTGGGCGGCGGTGCCACGGCGTCGATGGGCGGCGATTCGACGAGCGCGAGTGGCCCGGTCGCCGGTGGCCCCATTCCTCCCGACACGGGACCGCAGAAAGAGGTCGACAAGGTCGACCTGCTGCTGGCGATCGACAACTCGATCTCGATGGCCGAAAAGCAGCAGTTGTTCGCCAAGACGGTGCCCGAGCTAGTGAAGCGCTTGGTGAACCCTCACTGCGTCACCTCTGCCGGCGTCATCGCGGCCGAGCCGGCTTCACCGGACCTACCCTGCCCCGCGGGCAGCTCGCGCGAGTTCGAGCCGCTGGCCGATCTGCACGTTGGCGTCATCACCTCCAGCTTGGGCTCGCACGGTGCGTCCGGGCCCAAGGACGTGTGCGTGGGCGCAAGCTTCGATGATCACGCGCACCTGTTGCCATTCGTCCGCCAGGACGTGCCCAGCTACGACGGCCGAGGCTTCTTGAAGTGGGATCCGAACGGCGTGGCCAATCCGCCCGGCGAAAGCGACGTGCAAGCGTTTGCCGACTCGCTCGAGACCATGATCTCGAGCGCCGGCGAGAACGGCTGCGGTTACGAGGCCCAGCTCGAATCGGTGTACCGGTTCTTGGTCGATCCGGAACCGCCGCAATCCGTCGAAGTGCCGAGCGGGCGGTCCACGGCCGAAAAGATCAACGTCGACACCGAGCTACTCAAGGAGCGCGCCGCTTTCTTGCGACCGGATTCATCGGTGGTGGTGCTGATGCTGACCGACGAGAACGACTGCTCGCTTTGGGACGAAGGCTACGGCTATCTGATCACGCGGTCGGCGCCGATGTATCGCGCCACCTCGGCTTGTGCTGCCGACCCCAACGACGCATGCTGCCAATCATGCGCCGAGACAACAGCCAATGAGGGCTGCCCGGTGATCAGCGCCGACGCGGAATGCCAGAAAGGTATGACGCTCAGTTCGGCTGACGACGACCTGAACCTGCGCTGTTTCGACCAAAAGCGACGCTTCGGCTTCGACTTGCTGTACCCGACGTCTCGCTACGTGAGTGGCTTTGGCGCGGGTGAGGTGCTGAACCGGGCTTTTGAGCTGGTCCCCAATCCGCTGTTTCATCAGCCGGGCCACGATCGCGATCCGTCGTTGTTCACCCTCGCCGTGGTTGCCGGTGTGCCGTGGCAAGATCTGGCCACCACCGACAGCCTGACGGGAAGCGGGCTGCAGTACCTGACCGGTCCCCAGCTGACGAGCGGTAAACGCTGGCCGATCATCCTCGGCGATCGGACGACCAACACGCCACCCACTGATCCGTTCATGCGCGAAACTCCCGAGGAGCGTAGCGGTACGAACCCGATCACGAAGGCGAAGATCGTGGCAAGCTCGTCGTTCGACCCGGAAGCAACGATCAACGGCCACGAGCAAATCAACCTGGGCAACCGCGATCTGCAGTACGCGTGCACGTTTCTTTTGCCCGAGCCGCTCGTGTGCGACCGGGCGACGCTCAACGCCAACAAGGGCTGCGACTGCTTCGCAGACGACCTGGCTTACAATCGTTCGGTGTGCAACCCGCCCGACGGCGGCCCCGCCGATACCAAACAATACTACGGCAAAGCCTATCCGGCGCTGCGCGAGCTCGAGGTGGCCCAGCAGCTGGGACGTCGTACGGTGCTGGGCTCGGTTTGCGCTCGCAACACCCAAGACGAGACGGCCGCTGACTACGGTTACCGGCCGGTGTTCGGCGCATTGGGGCAGCGCATTGCGCAGACGCTCGTGAAACAATAGCCGCATGAGCGAGCCGCGCGTCGGTGTCGGGGTGCTGGTCTGGTACGACGGGAAAGTCTTGCTGGGCCGGCGCCGCGGCGCGCACGGAGCAGAGAGCTTTTCGTTTCCCGGCGGGCACCTTGGTTTCGGCGAAAGCTGGCGAGCTTGCGCCGAACGCGAGGTGCGCGAAGAGACGGGGCTGGAGCTGGACGCGGTCGGCTTCGCCGGGGTGACGAACGACGTATTCGCCGACGACGGCAAGCACTACGTCACCATCTTCATGCAAGCGCGCGCCCGCTCCGGCCGGGCCGAGCTGAAAGAGCCCGACAAGTGCGCGGGCTGGGCCTGGTACGCCTGGTCGGAGCTACCGAGCCCGCTGTTTTTACCGATTCGCAATCTGCTCGCCGGAGGCTACGTGCCGCCGCGAGAGCTGCACGGCGGCTAGCTCAGCGGTGCACGACGTCGACCTTGTACGCTTCGACGATGGAATAGGGAGTCGTGGAAGGCGTGCCGGCGGTGCTGCTTTGGTCGTAGTTGCCGACCTTGAAATAGAATTGGTTGGCCAAAATGCCGGCGCTAGGCGTGCGCGTGTACACCTCTTGGCCGTTGATGCTCACGCTGAGCTTGCCGTCCGTCATCGAGAGCGCAAACGTATAGCGAGTATCGAGCGCCACCGGCGTCTTCAAATCGGTAATCGAGCCGGCGCCCTTGGCTTCTTCGTACAAGAGAGAAAACCTTTGGCCGGTCGTGTATTCCAGCTCGCACAGCGGGATCGAATCGGTGGCGTTGTAGAGCTGGCCCACTGCCACGCTACCGCCGCCCAGCTTCACGACCTTGCCCTCGACGGTCATGCTGTGGGTGCCCGAAGACGGCCACGCCGCTTTGCCGGCGCCGGGAGCTTGCTCGCGCATTTCCGTTCGGCAGTGTTGCGAGCCGGAAGTGGTGACGCCAGGTAGAAGTA
>Ga0207667_10000171_pt1 | contig 95554 bp, 91 predicted proteins | sample KBSCornC52_FD_184301 | JGI IMG/M metagenome (GOLD analysis project Ga0207667, IMG submission 184301) | Corn rhizosphere microbial communities from Kellogg Biological Station, Michigan, USA - KBS Corn C5-2 (SPAdes) (version 2) | ecosystem: Host-associated > Plants > Roots > Rhizosphere > Soil ... | reverse complement strand
CCCGGTATTGGCCGAACATGCCTGCTGGCTGATCACTTCGGACCCTTCAATAATAATGCAGGTGCCCAATTCATCCTCGTGCCGGCGGGTTTTCAACTCAACCTGTGCAATAGCTGCGATGGATGCCATAGCCTCGCCCCTAAAACCCATGGTACGGATGGCAAAAAGGTCATCGGCCTTGCGTATTTTGGACGTGGCATGCCTTTCAAAGCTCATACGGGCATCCGTAACACTCATGCCGCAGCCATTGTCAATCACCTGTATTAGCGATTTGCCACCCTCTTTTATGATGAGTTGTATCTTATCAGCCCCCGAATCCAGCGAATTCTCAACCAATTCCTTCACCGCCGATGCTGGACGTTGCACTACTTCGCCTGCTGCAATCTGGTTGGCTACGGCATCGGGTAAAAGGTGTATAATATCTGGCATTTTGTAATAGTTCCCTTCTGATTCGTTTTCGCCGCTAAATTAACTATTTTATGCATAGCCGCAGCTAACCGGCGCCGGCCCCATGAAATAATCCTCGCTAAAAATGACGTTCATTTCAAATTAATTTTTTACCCGCACAACTTTATCCATTTGATTTTGTATATAGTTTTGTAGCTTACCAACTTTTTACAAATACCAGATGAAGAAAATTTTGCCCATACTGCTCTTGTTTTGTTTTGGCTGTAAAAACAAAGAATATAATGCCGACCTGCTGGTTAAAAATGCATTGGTTTATACTGTTGACAGCACCTTTTCAACCGCCGACGCCTTTGTTGTAACCGGCGGAAAAATAGTTTCGGTTGGTAAAGCCGATACGCTTGAACAAAAATACAATGCACGCGAGGTTATTGATGCCGGCGGCAAGCCGGTTTATCCTGGCTTTATAGATGCCCACACTCATTTTTACAATTATGGCTTAAGCCTGCAGGAGGCAAAACTCGAAAGCACCAAAAGCTGGCAGGAAGTTATTGATACCGTAAGTTCGTTTGCGCGGAAAAACACCGAAGGCTGGATAATTGGACGTGGCTGGGACCAAAATAAGTGGCAGGGCAAGCAATTTCCAAATAAAGCTAAACTCGACTCCTTATTCCCGGTGCGGCCGGTGGTTTTAACCAGGATTGATGGTCATGCCGCCATAGTAAACCAGGCTGCCTTAAACATTGCCGGTATTAAGCCCGGACAAACGCTTGTTGGCGGCACCGTTGAAACCATTAACGGCAAACTCACCGGCGTATTGATTGATAATGCCCAGGGCCTGGTTCGGCGTAAAATACCCTTGCCTACCGACCCCATAACACAAGCTGCCTTGCTTGATGCGCAGCACAACTGTTTTGCAGTTGGCCTAACTACCGTTGATGATTGCGGCCTGCCTTATACTATGGTGAATACCATTGCCCAATTACAACACAAAGGCACGCTGAAAATGCGGATGTACGTAATGCTTTCGGACAATCCAGACAACTTTGATTATTTATTTAAACGCGGCGTTTATAAAACACCTGGCCTCAATGTGCGGGCATTTAAAGTTTATGCAGATGGCGCGCTCGGTTCGCGCGGGGCTTGTTTGCTTCAGCCCTATAATGATCAGAAAAACTGGAAAGGCTTTTTGCTGAGCAGTCAACAGCACTTCCAGGATGTGGCCCAAAAACTGGCCGCCAAAGGCTTCCAGATGTGTACCCATGCCATTGGCGATTCGGCCAACCGGGTAATGCTGAAAATATATGCAAGTGTACTCAAGGGCAAAAACGACCGCCGCTGGCGGATAGAACATTCGCAGGTAATAGCGCCCGAGGATGTTAAACTTTTTGGAGACAACAACATCATCCCTTCCGTACAGCCTACCCATGCAACATCTGACATGTACTGGGCCGGCGAAAGGCTTGGCAAAAAAAGACTTAAATCGGCCTATATATATAAACAGTTGCTTGAACAAAATGGCTGGTTACCGCTGGGTACCGATTTCCCGGTTGAGAATATTAACCCTATGTACACCTTTTATGCTGCGGTTGAACGCAAGGACCTTAAAGGATGGCCCGATGGCGGTTTTCAGCCCGAAAATGCGCTCACCCGGCAACAGGCTTTGCAGGGTATGACTATCTGGGCCGCCAAAGCCAATTTTGAAGAAAAAGAAAAAGGCAGCATCGAACCCGGTAAATATGCCGATTTTGTGATACTGGACAGCGACATTATGAAAATTGACGGGGCGAGCCTGCCAAAAGTTAAAGTGTTGAAAACATACGTGAACGGAGAGAAGGTTTATGAGAAAAAGTAGTTGGAAGGGATACACTTTAATTTTATCGGTGTTTATATTATTCGGATCGGCCTGTGCGCAAAACCCACCATTTACAGGGAAGACCTATGTTGATGAAGAAAACCTGGTTGAGAAGTCAACCCTGCTGTTTAATAATGCATCGTTTACTATCCCTCTTCAAAACCTCGACCAGCAAAAAATTGCGAGTATTCATTTTTCAAACACGTATGCTGTTGGTTTTGATAGCCTTCTGAATAAATATGATAAAGTTGACACCTTTAATGGCAATGATTATGCAGGCGCAAAAAGTCTCGATGATCTTTCGGCAGATCTGAAATTTTATAATACCGTTATCCTGCAACTAAACGAAGCTGATTTAAACAATCCGCTTATTACCGGTTTTATCACATCGAACCAAAAAATAAAAACTGTGATTGTTGCATTATTTGGAAGCAGCAACGCACTGATAAAGCTAAACACCCTGACTGTCCCTATAATATGGTGCGAGCGGATCTCGCCGGTTTCGGCATACTGTAGTGCTCAGGCCATATTCGGCGGCTTTGCCATAACCCAAAAACTGAGCAGGAATTTATCGATGGCTTTTCGTAAGGGCATGGGCTTTACCACCACCAAAATACGTTTGCAATATACCGTACCCGAAGATGCAGGCCTCAGCTCGGATAACCTGTCGGGAATAGACAATATTGCTACCGAGGCTATACTTAACCAGGCAACACCGGGATGCGTGGTACTGGTGGTTAAAGATGGCAAGGTGATATATAACAAGGCATACGGTTATCATACTTACGACAAAACTGCCCCGGATAAATTAACTGACATTTTCGACCTGGCATCGATGACGAAAATATCGGCCACAACCATGGAAACCATGCAACTGGTTGACCAGGGGAAATTAAATATTGATACCACGGTTGGCTATTACCTGCCGCAGGCACGCAAAACCAATAAAAATGACATCCGCGTGCGCGAAGTGCTTGAACACCAGGCAGGGTTGATCCCGGATATACCCACCATAGAAGCCGTAAAACCGGCTGATTATAGCGTCGATTCGTCGGAAACCTTCCCGACGAAAGTGAACGAGGGCTATTATTTACGGAAAGACTATTTTAAAAATGTGATGTGGCCGCTCATGCTGAACTCGCCATTGCTGACCAGGGGGCAATATGTTTACAGTGATTTGAGCATGGTTTTTATGCAGCAGATAGATGAAACAATTACCCAGGAGCCCGAAAATGTTTTTTTACAGCAGGAATTATATGCCCCTTTGGGAATGCAAACGGCGGGCTTTTTGCCGCTGTACCGGTTTAAGCCCGAACAGATTATCCCCACCGAAAATGACCCGGTTTACCGCCATGCCCTGCTGGACGGTTACGTACACGACCCTACAGCAGCGTTGATGGGCGGTGTTGCCGGCCATGCCGGTTTATTTGCCAGCGCCAATGACGTAGCCATATTATACCAAATGATGCTGAACCGCGGCACCTACGGCGGTGTGCAATATATAAAACCGGAAACAGTTGATCTTTTTACCGCCCAACAATCCAATATTAGCCGCCGGGGTTTGGGTTTCGACCGCTGGGATCCTGACCTGACAAAGCATTACCCATCGCAACTGGCCTCGCCCCAAACCTATGGTCACACCGGCTTTACGGGTACCTGCGTATGGGTTGATCCGAAATACAACCTGGTTTATGTCTTTTTATCGAACCGTGTAAACCCTAGTGTGGGCAATAAACTATCCACCATGAACATCAGGCCGAGGATACAGGACGTGATTTACCAGGCGATACAGAAAGGAATGTAGGGAATTTACGATTTTAGAATTACGATTTACGATGTTTTTTATTTGGCGATTTCTTTGATAACTTTAAAAAACGCTGCAACCAATTCTAAAATCGTAATTCTTAAATCTGAAATGAAATATTACATCATCCAACCACCTGATGCACTTAAACCTTTTGTTAGGTGTTTCTGGGTATTGGAGCATGAGTTTGGGGAGAATGAACAGGCATACACCTACCGCTCCATAGCCGACAGTTGTGTGGAGATTGTTTTTCATTACCGGGCTGCGTTTGATGAGTTGGTAACTGTTGGTCAGCCGCGCAACTGGCGCTCGGGTATTCATTTCCAGGCTGATCGTTACACCCGCTTTCAAACCGATCAAAGCTTCGGGATCTTCGGCGCTTATATTTATCCGTTTGCCATACCATGGCTCTTTAAAATTCCTTCCGGGGAAACCAGCAATGAGATGGTTGATCTCCATTCCTTTTTAGGGCCGGAAGGGCGCGAACTGGAGGAAAAAATAATGACTGCGCCTGATAATGTTAAACGGGCCGATATATTGAGTGCCTTCCTGGAAAAGCGGTTCCTGAACGCCCGGTTGAAAGACAATACCATTGCAGTTGCCATAAAACAGGTTATTCATTCGGGAGCCGTCTACACCATTCCGCAACTGGCAGATCATTTTAATCTTTCAACCCGCCAGTTCGACAGAAAATTTAAAGAGTACGCAGGCTTTAGTCCTAAAATGTATTTGCGGTTGGTTCGCTTAAACCAGGCGATAAAACAACAGGGGAGCAATAAGTCCTTAACCCAGATAGCTTATGAATGCGGTTATTATGATCAATCGCATTTTATCCATGATGTTAAGGCGTTTACGGGATATCACCCCGGCTTTTATTTTTCGGGTAAAGCTGAGGGTACCGAGTACCTTTATGTGTAACATGTCCGGTTTTTACAATTCCGGAGAATTTCGCAGGCCTACCTTTGTTTAAAACAAATGAAATTATGGAAACATTAAATATTCCCGAGGGCTACCAATGCATCATGCCGTACCTGATTGTTAATAATGCGACAGGCTTTTTCCAATTTACAAAAGACGTGTTCGGTGCCGAAGAACGACATAAAGCCATGCGCGATGAACACCTGATCATGCACGCCGAAATCAGCATAGGTGGCAGTGTCATCATGTTTGCTGATGCTACCGAAGCTTACCAGGAACGCACCGCCGGTATATTTATGTATGTAGCTGATTGCGATGCCGTTTATAAAACAGCCCTTGAAAACGGCGCGTCTCCGGTTATGGAACCTGCCGACCAGAGCTATGGCCGTAGTGCAGGTATTAACGACCCATTTGGCAATACATGGTGGATCACTTCGGTGTGATTACGGATTTTAAAATCAGGATGTCCTTTCGAGCGCGAGCGAGAAATCTTATGCATCGGCACACAACCGCCAGTGCATATTCGTCTTGCATTTCCGTAAACGCATGGCGTTAAAGCTTTCTCACTTCGTTCGAAATGACATTTTTATAGTTCCAAATCCGATCCCGATAACTATCGGGACGAAATTCCGAAATCCGATATGAGCCAAAATCATTTTACATCCGCTTAACACTATTCCCATAAATTGCTGTTAAACTTGCAGTAGTGAATTAGCCGCTTGCCGGTCAACTCATTATCAACCCAAAACACAGCATTGCATACATGAAAATCGGAATAGTTTGTTACCCAACCTTTGGCGGAAGCGGGGTTGTTGCCACGGAGCTGGGCAAAGGTTTGGCCGACCGCGGTCACCAGGTACACTTTGTAACTTATAACCAGCCGGCGCGTCTTGACCTGTTTTCCGAGAACTTGTTTTACCACGAAGTTTCGGTATCCAATTATCCGCTTTTCGACTTTCCGCCATACGAGCTTGCGCTCGCCAGTCGGCTGGTTGATGTGGTACGGTTTGAAAAGCTGGACATCCTGCATGTGCATTACGCCATTCCGCACGCATCAGCGGCCTTTATGGCTAAACAGATATTGCTCACCTATGGGATATATATCCCGGTAGTAACCACATTGCACGGTACCGATATAACCCTGGTAGGTAAAGACAGGACCTTTAAACCCGTTGTTACTTTTTCCATCAACAAATCTGATGGTGTTACAGCCGTATCAGAACATTTGCGGAACGATACGTACGAGTTTTTTGAAATCGAGAACGACATCAAGGTAATACCCAATTTCATCGACCTTACCCGTTTCAGCCTGAAACCTAAAGATCATTTTAAAAAGGCAATAGCACCTGCGGGCGAGAAAATAGTGGTGCATACCTCAAACTTCCGCAAGGTGAAACGTACAGCGGACGTGATCCGGATATTTGCCAAACTGGTTGAAAAAATACCCGCCAAATTATTGATGGTGGGCGACGGCGGCGACCGCTCGTATTGCGAACAACTCAGCCGCGACCTTGGCGTAAGCGACAATGTCCGTTTCCTGGGCAAGCAGGACGCCATTGAAGAAATCCTGTCCGTATCTGATCTTTTTCTGATGCCTTCGGAATCAGAAAGTTTTGGTTTGGCTGCGCTGGAAGCTATGGCCTGTAAAGTGCCCGTAATAAGCTCCAACGCAGGTGGCCTCCCTGAACTTAACGTTGAAGGCCAAACCGGCTTTTTAAAAGATGTTGGCGATATCAACGGCATGGCCGAAAAAGCTATTTACATCCTGGAAGACGAAGAAAGGTTGCAAACATTTAAGGACAATGCCCTTGCCCGCGCCAAAGAATTTGACTTGGCTAATATTTTGCCTGCCTATGAGAATTATTATGTAGAGGTGATTGAAAAGTCGAAAGAGAAGGTGTAAGAATGAGGTGAAAGGCAAAGGGTAAAAGGTAATACCTTTCGCCGTTTACCTTTCACCCTTAACCTAAATATACTTACTCCGCCGGAACAAATTTCAGACAAACGGGGTTGCCAATTTCGATGTATGAAGGTGTTTTGGTGATCATTCCGGTGCTCTTGTTTATTTTGTAAACAAAAATGCTGTCGCTGTCCTGGTTGGCCAATACCAAGAAATTACCTGACGGATCGATGGCGAAATCGCGTGGGTTTCTGCCAAAACTGGTTGCCCTTTGCACAAAAGTAAGCTTACCACTTTCAGCGTCGATTGCATAAACCGATATGTCATTAGTTTCCAAACGGTTTGATGCATACAGGAACTTGCCATCCGGAGAAATATGTACTGCAGCGCCGGCTGTTTTACCTTTAAAGCCTTCGTTAAGTAAGGTGATGGATTGTGTTTCTTTTAACTTGCCGTTATCGTAATCAAACACGTGTACTTTTGATCCCATTTCAGTCAGCAGGTAAACATGCTTTTTATCATTCGAAAAAACAATATGGCGAGGGCCTTCGCCGGCAGTAACGCTCACAAACGGATCTTTGGCCGGCGTTAAAGGCTGCGGATGCAAATCATGATAACGCATCACGTTTAATTTATCGGTGCCTAAATCGGTGTATAAAAGGTATTTTTCATCGGGCGATAGCATGGCGATGTGCACATGCGGGCCTTCCTGGCGTTCTTTGTTAACACCTGTGCCCTGATCCTGTACCACTTGCGATGCCGCAGCCAGCGAGCCATCCTTATTAACCGGGAAAACACCCAGGCTACCGCTGCTGTAGTTGGCCACAAACACATTCTTTTGATCTTTATCTACCGATACAAAGCAGGGATCGGCGCCGCCGGATGACTGTTTGTTCAGGAAAACCAGCTTGCCTTGTTTGGGATCAAATGAAAATGAGCTTACTTCGCCATCTTTACCGTTTTCGTTTACGGCATATACAAATTTGTTATTTGCTGAAGCACATAGGTACGAGGGATTGCTAACATCATCAATCTCATTTAAATAGGCCACATGGCCGCTCTCCACGTAAAAGCGGTAAACATAAATGCCTTTGCTTTTACCCTTGGTATAAGTGCCTATAAGTAAATCGTAAGTTGATGGGCCGGTTTTTTTATGCTGCGCATAAATAAGCACCGGAAAAAGAAGCGAAACTAATAGCAGGAATTTTTTCATTGCAGGAAAATTGGATACAGCCTGCAAGATAGTATTTTGAGGTGAAAGCTGAAAGGTAAAAGGCGAAAGGCTTTTAATGCAGATAGCCCATGTACAAACCTTTTACCTTTTACCTTTCACCCCCTTAAATCAGGTGCTTCAGCTGTATCACTTCGCTTTCTTCAAGGTATCTCCAGCGTCCGCGGGGAAGGTCTTTTTTGGTGAGGTTTGCGTACACTACCCTGTCCAGTTTAACCACTTCGTAGCCAAGATGTTCAAATATGCGGCGAACGATGCGGTTTTTGCCGCTGTGGATCTGTATGCCTACTTCGCGTTTTGATCCGCCGGCAACATAAGATATAGAATCAGGTTTTATCAACCCGTCTTCCAGCTCCAGGCCGAAGGCTATTTTATTCAAATCGCCCTGGGTAAGGCTTTTGCTTAGCTCTACCTGGTATAGCTTGGTGATATTGTTGCGGGGATGCGAAAGCTTATCGGCAAGGTCGCCGTCATTCGTCATCAACAACAAACCGGTTGTATTTCTGTCTAAACGACCGATTGGATAAATCCGTTCTTTACTGGCTTTTTCAACCAAATGCATAACGGTGCGCCGCTCCATCGGGTCTTCGGTAGTCGTGATGTAGTCTTTTGGTTTATTTAAAAGTACATAAACCATTTTCTCGCGTTTCAGCATTTCGCCGTTATAACGGATCTCGTCTTTTTGGGGGTCAACTTTGTGGCCAAGCTCGGATATTACGATACCGTTTACTGATACCACACCGGCTGCTATCAGCTCATCAGCTTTGCGGCGCGAGCAGATCCCTGCATTGGAGATATAACGGTTCAGCCTGATCAGCCCGGTATCTTTACTTTCAACGGCCTTTTTACGACCGCGTAAAGTTTTTGCCGGTGCGTTAGTGTCGGGTGTTATTTTATCATAGTTAGGTTTCGAGCGTTGTGGCCTTTCGTCGCCATAAGGCTTGTCGCCTTCTGTTTTCTTAAATCTGCCTGCAGCAGCTGGCCTGGTTCCAAATTTCTTATCGGCCGGCCTGTCATTAGTACCCCGGGCACTTTCAGTATTTCTTTTTGGCCTGTCATCTCCGCCAAATGAGCCTGACGTAGATTTGCCGCGGGATGCAAAAGGTTTTTTCTCGCCTGATGGTCCGTCGCTGAAACTCTTGCGGGGCCTTGGGTCATTATCTGATGGCCTACCGGTATATGGCCTGCCCTTGGGTACAAATGCTTTTTTATCGCCTGACGATTCACCGCCATAGCTTCTTTTCGGACGATCATCGTTATCAGCAGGTCTGCCTGAATAAGGTCTTTTCGGTCCCGAAAAAGATTTCCTGTCGCCGCCGCTGAAGCTGCTGGCCGGCTTATCGCCACCCTCTGACCTGCTTTGGTATGATTTTCTGCCATCGCCGGAAGACGGGCGTTTTTCTCCTGAGCGTTCTTTACTAAATTTAGCGAAGGGTTTTTCTGAATCGGGTTTATCGTTACCCCGTGTTGAATTTCCTCGTGATGAGGAGGGTCTTTTTGGCCTGTCACCAGCCTTTGGTGCCCTGTTCGATGATCTGCCGGATTGGTCGTTGCGACCTGTCCCTGGTTTCTTAAATACCATAGTTTTTTGATTAGCGCTTTCGCAGCGTGAAGGGTCAAAGTTAGTGTTTTTAGGGCGATATTTATAATTTTTTTTACCGGTTCAAAAACTTGCTTTAAAGCTTTTTAGCGGCGTTTTTGAACCGAAAACCAAATTTTTCAAAAGTCGCAAAAAGCTAAGTATTTGACAATCTGACTTATATAAATTACCTTTGCAGCACATTCTACCAAATGTAACGCTTATGAATAAAAAAGAAATGACTAAAAAACACTTTATTACGTGCTCCGTAATGGTGGTGCTGGTTATCATTTCAACGCTAAATATCAGCAGCGTAAAAGGCAGTAAAACCGATGTTCAACCCATAGCAAAACCGGTTGTTTACACCGCCGCCCCGTTATTTAATAACACGTTTAGCACAGCAAAATCCGTGCTAAAAAATACTGACGCTGCCGATGACTATAGCTTCGCGAACGAGGCTTTGCCGATTAATGATGCCGGCGTAAATCGCAGGCTGCAGCAGTCGCTGCACAAGCATGGCTTTAGGTTTGTTGGTTCAAACATCCTTCAAATGAAAGCCCTTGAATTATTCCCGATAATAGAACCGATTTTAAAAGCTTACGGTATCCCCGAAGATTTTAAGTACGTACCGCTTGTTGAATCAGGACTGGACGGCGGTATTTCCTCAAAAGGCGCAAAAGGAATTTGGCAATTTATGCCGGGTACCGCGCGCACTTACGGGCTTAAAGTAGGGCATGGTGTCGATGAACGCACAAACGTACGCAAATCGACCATCGCCGCTTGCAAGTACATTAAGGAACTATATGTTGAATTTAACAGCTGGACATTGGCCGCTGCTGCTTACAACAACGGGGAAATAAAAATGGAAAAAGCCATTAGGAGGCAAAACGAGGATAATTACTTCCTGATGCATTTAAATAAAGAAACAGCATCCTACGTTTATAACCTGATAGCCATGAAACAGATTATCATACAACCCGGAAGATATGGCTACAGAAGTTATTTAAAACCGCCGGAACTACTGGCATTCAACTAAAAATAGTTTTACCATTAACAGGTAAAAAATACTATTACGGAGCACTCAGGGGCCGGTCATTCGAGGAAAGACCGGCCTTTTTTGCGTATATTTGTGGTTGGTTTTGAGTTATCGATTTATTGAATTATTGATTTTCGGATCACGGTTTAATAGCTCAATAATTCAGTAAATCAATAATTCAATAACTACATGATTACAAAACCTCTCGATCTGGGCGAGCAAAATGAAGTGGAAGTTTTCGGGGCCAGGGTACATAATTTAAAAAATATTGACGTTTCCTTTCCGCGCAACAAACTCGTAGTAATTACCGGTTTAAGTGGCAGCGGAAAATCTTCGCTGGCGTTTGATACCATTTATGCCGAGGGGCAGCGCCGGTATATGGAAACTTTTTCGGCTTACTCGCGCCAGTTTATGGGCGGGATGGAGCGCCCCGATGTGGACAAGGTTTCAGGCCTCAGCCCGGTAATTGCCATCGAGCAAAAAACTACCAGTAAAAACCCCCGTTCAACGGTTGGCACCATAACCGAGATATACGATTTTATGCGACTGCTTTTCGCCCGTACCGGCGAGGCTTACTCTTATGTAAGCGGTGAAAAGATGGAACGTATGTCGGAAGACCAGATCCTGAAAACCATCTCCGAAAAATTTCACGGACAGCCGGTCAACATCCTGGCCCCGGTGGTAAAGGCGCGCAAAGGGCATTACCGCGAACTTTTCGAGCAAATACGCAAGCAAGGCTATCTGAAAGTTTGGATTGATGGCGCCATTGCAGATGTGGAGCCCAAAATGCAGGTTGACCGTTACAAAATACACGATATTGATATTGTTGTTGACCGGTTGGTAATTACAGAGAACGATAGCAAGCGGCTGTATACTTCCATCCAAACCGCTTTAAAAATCGCGAAGGGCATCATCCGGATAGCGGATAAGGACAATAATGTGGCCTATTACAGCAAGTATTTGATGGACCCTATTTCGGGCATATCTTATGACGAGCCGCAGCCAAATACCTTTTCGTTCAATTCGCCCTATGGCGCCTGCGACAAATGCAATGGCCTGGGCTATATTTTTGAGGTTGATGAGGCGTCCGTTATCCCCAACCCTAAATTAAGTATTCTGAACGGCGGCCTGGCTCCTATTGGCGAATACCGCGAAACATGGATATTCCAGGTTTTGAAGGCGCTGGCAAAAAAATATGAATTTTCTTTATCGACACCCATAGAGAAACTGTTGCGCGATCACCTGGATATCATCCTTAACGGCACAACCGAAATGATTACCGTAGCCGTTGAGTACAATAAATGGAACGTGCAAAATTACCAGGTAGCTTTTGATGGTATCGTACGCATGCTGGAAGAACAGCAGGAGCGCCGCGGCGACGAGGGCATGGATGACATGGAAAACTACCGTGTATTGAAAACCTGCCCTACTTGCGAAGGCGCCCGGCTAAAAAAGGAGTCGCTCCATTTTAAGGTTGATGATAAAAATATTTTCGAGCTGGCCTGCATGGACATCCGTACACTGCAGGAATGGTTTGCCGGGCTCGAAGACCGTTTGACCGAACGCCAGAATGTAATTGCCAAGGAAATTTTGAAAGAAATACGCGCCAGGATAGTTTTTTTGCTGGATGTAGGCTTAAGCTATTTAACACTTGACCGTACGGCTAAAACACTTTCGGGCGGCGAAGCGCAGCGTATCAGGCTTGCCACTCAGATTGGCTCGCAGCTGATGAATGTAATGTACATTTTGGATGAGCCGAGTATAGGGCTGCATCAGCGGGATAACGAGCGATTGATAAATGCCCTGAAAAACCTCCGCGACCTGGGCAATACCGTGTTGGTAGTTGAGCATGATAAAGATATGATATTGCATGCAGACCATGTTATTGATATGGGCCCCGCCGCCGGTGTGCACGGCGGCGAAATAGTTGCACAAGGCACCCCGGAAGAGTTGATGCAGAAGCACACGCTCACAACATCCTATATCAACGGTGAGCGGGAAATCGCCATACCTAAAAAGCGCCGCGAAGGCAACGGCAAAACGCTGTCGCTTAAAAAAGCCGAAGGGCATAATTTAAAAAAGGTTTCTGTCGAGTTCCCGTTAGGGAAACTTATTGGTGTTACCGGTGTATCGGGCAGTGGTAAATCAAGTTTAATAACTGAGACGCTGTACCCCATTTTAAACCATCACTTTTTCAGGGCGAAAAAACATCCTTTGCCTTATGACAAAATTGAAGGGCTGGAACATATTGATAAAGTTATTGAGATAGATCAAACGCCGATAGGCCGAACACCGCGATCGAATCCAGCAACCTACACCGGTGTGTTTTCGGATATCCGTAACCTATATGTACAACTGCCCGAATCCAGGATCAGGGGATATAAACCGGGGCGTTTTTCATTCAACGTAAAAGGCGGCCGTTGCGAAACCTGCCAGGGAGCGGGGTTAAAGGTGATCGAAATGAACTTTTTGCCTGATGTGCAGGTGCCCTGCGAGGAGTGTGGCGGCAGGCGCTACAACCGCGAAACACTGGAAGTTCGTTACCGCGGCAAGTCCATCAGCGATGTGCTGGATATGAGTATTGAGGACGCTACGCCATTTTTTGAGCATATACCCGCCATTTATCGTAAAGTTAAAACCTTGAATGATGTGGGTTTGGGTTATATAACGCTGGGGCAATCATCAACCACCCTATCCGGCGGCGAAGCACAGCGTGTTAAACTGGCTACCGAGCTTTCCAAAAAGGATACGGGCAACACATTTTACATACTTGATGAACCAACAACCGGCCTGCATTTTGAGGATATTAATGTGCTGCTGGGTGTTTTACACCAATTGGTTGATAAAGGCAATACCGTTTTGGTAATTGAGCACAACCTGGATGTAATAAAGGTAGTTGATCATGTAATTGACCTTGGTCCCGAAGGCGGCACTGGCGGCGGCAAAATACTATTCAGCGGCACACCGGAAGGCTTATGCAAGGTGAAAGAAAGCTTTACCGGGCAGTTTTTGAAGAAAGAGATGGGGATAAAGTAGGACTCTTCGCCAAATCGTTCGAAGGGTTGGCAGCCGCCATGAAAACGGTTTTTGAAAGGTCAATCACTCATTAGTCAAATTAGTAATTACAGCAATGAAGTTTTCAGCCGGCGAAATTAAAGGCTCCACGTTTTCCTTTTCAAAATCAAAAAGATCACCGTAATCACCTTTGTGTCGTGATTCCATCAAATCGGTATAAAGCGTACCGAAATCTTTCCCCAGTTTTCCCGGCTTAATAAAGTGCAGGTTAAACTTCGTTTTCACGCCATTATGAGTTTGGGTCGATATGCCATTTTTTAACAACAAAGCCGATACTGCATAAAAACAAGCGTAATACAATCTGTTCATGCACGCATTCCAGCTATCATTTGCGGCTAATAGTTTAGCATCGCCCAGTGCTTCTGTGGCTTTCGTTAATCTGTAAGCTATATAGTCAGGCTTATATTCATTCATAACACAATCCCGAATTTTTTCACATCCTGATATATCGGCGTAACAGACAATTTTGTATCCCAATCCTTGGCACTATAAATTAAAGTTGAAATAAGCTCGCCTGTTTCTAATTCTACATCATACAGGTTGTGCCGGAATTGTTGCTCATCTTTTAACGAAATTTTTGACTTATTCAGCAATATCAATATATCCCAATCCGAATCTTTCCTGGCTTTTCCGGTAGCCCGCGAGCCAAATAATATCGCTACAGCCATCGGGTCAATTTCCGCAATGGTGTTTTTAATCTTTTTCAGAAGTTGGCTGTCAGCGATTTTCATCTATACAAAAATAGTAAATATCCATTGTTATCTTCTCAAAACAAAAACAACAATCGTAACTTTAAGTATTATGCTGCCTTTACTAATTGCCTCCCAAATCCGCGAAGCGGATGCCTATGCTATAGCCAACGAACCCATCGCATCTATTGATTTGATGAAGCGTGCTTCAAAGGCTTTTACGGGCTGGTTTATTAATCATTTTCCGGATCAGGCACAATTTATAACGGTTTATTGCGGGACCGGGAATAATGGTGGCGATGGTCTGGCAATAGCCTGGATGCTCCACGAACATCATTATAAAAAAATCAACATCCGGGTTGCGCGTTTTTCGTCAAAATCAACTGACGATCTTAATATCAACCTAAAAAGAATAAGGGAAGCCTGTATTCCGGTTGTTGAAATAACAGCGGGCGACAGCTTTCCGGACGAAACCGGCGACATTATTATTGACGCGCTGCTAGGCACCGGTTTAAACAAGCCATTGGAAGGCGATTTTAAAAGACTTGTGGAGCATATTAATGCTGCCCATAAAACGGTGGTTGCGGTGGATGTTCCTACTGGTCTTTTTTCGGAAGGCGAAATTCCAAAAGAAGCTGTTATTATGCTGGCCGACCTGGTGATAACTTTTCAGCAGCCAAAAATTAACTTCCTTTTACCTGAATCTGCGGCATATATTAAATGCTGGGAGGCGGTTAATATTGGATTGGATGAAAAATTTATACAGTCGCTTTATTCGCCGTACGCAGCGGTACAGGAAAAGGACATCCGTAAAATGCTTAAACCACGACACCGGTTCAGCCATAAGGGCACTTACGGGCATGCTCTTATTGTTGCAGGAAAAGCCGAAACCATGGGCGCCGCACTGCTTTCCGCCTCGGCTTGTGTTTATGCCGGCGCGGGGTTAACTACGGCTTGCATACCACAAAGCGGACTCATCGCCTTAAATACTTATATGCCCGAAATTATGGCGATTGTGCGGCATGATTCCGAAGTTCCTCAAATAAAATGGGCTAACTTTAATGTATTGGCCGTAGGCCCCGGATTGGGAACAGATGACTTTGCTTTAGCTTTATTGACAGATATTTTAACCAACTATAATAAGCCGGTAGTTATTGATGCTGATGCGCTTAACCTGCTATCGGCCAATGGCAGTAAATTGTGGCCATCGGTAGCCCAAAACACTATTTTAACGCCCCACATGAAGGAGTTCGACAGACTTTTTGGCGATCATGAAAACTGGTGGCAGCGAATTGAAACCGGCATGCAAAAAGCAAAAGAGCATTCTGTGTTTATCCTTTTAAAAAACGATTATACATTGGTTTTCACCCCGCAAGGGAAGGTTTATTTTAACACCACTGGAAACCCGGCAATGGCAACCGGGGGCATGGGCGATGTGCTTACCGGCATTTTAGCATCATTACTCGGCCAGGGATACTCATCAGAAGAAGCCTGCATGATTGGCGCCTATATACACGGCAAAGCCGGCGATGAATTGGCTCTACCAAATAGGTTGAATGTGGTATTACCATCGCAAGTGGCGCGGCAGCTACCGGTTACCATGGCAAAGTTAATGGCATAAAAAAGGCCGCACAGTATCGGAACGGCCTTTTTAATTAACTATTAACTGATCTTATAAAGAACTAAATACTCATACTTAATTGGTTTTATTTAAACCCAACCGGATGTATTCAGCACAATTCCTAATCCGTTAGTATAAAACGCTCTGTTTCCTATATAGGACGTTTGACCTACCTTTTTAGTTACAATAACAGCATAAAAAAAGTTTTATTGTGCTGTAAAGAATATGTTGCTAACAATTTGATTTTCAAATTTGTTTGCATGACATAATTTTTTTTCAAAAATTCAAATTAGGGGAGACTTTTTTTTAGAGAAGGAGAGCGCCGTTAAAACTTACCCACAACCATCATTTCGTCCATAGTGGGTGTCGGGCTGCCACCTTTGGGTTCCAGGGTAACGGCAAAGGCATCTGCCAGGGCAGTCGACTTCATTTCCTTCATGTCGGCAGTGTCTGCATTAGCATCAAAAACACCCAGGTCAATAGGTTTACCACCCACAAGCGCCCAAAGCTGGTATTGGTGTTCCTTGTCATTTTCGGGCATTTTCAGCGATTTCATGTCGATCCAGACCTTTTTCTTAGACGGGCTCCAGGCTACAGTAATATGCGAGCCCGTTGGGGCCTTGGGAGTTGCCTGTAATTTGAGGAATTTAAATGAGGCATCCTGCAATACTTCCAGCTCGCCTTCTTTTAAACTGACAGTGTTGGCAAAATGCTGTTTGTCCGATTGCAATGCGGCAATTGTATTGTTCGAATCCTGCAGTTTGTTATACATGGAAATAAGCACAACAATGCTTGCCATTAACAATGCCAGGCACGCCGCAAAGGCATATTTATAAAAGTTGTTTGTTCGTTGCGCAGGTAAAGCAATTACCTTGTCCTTTGGTTCAATTCGTTCGGTTTCAAATGTACGATCGTCAGCAAAATTAGTAAGTATGCTGTTCAGCACCCGGCTGCGCAGATGTTCGGCAGGTTCGATTGCATTTTCTTCTGCATACACCTCCATCGACCGCTCAATTTCACCCAGCTCAGCTTTAATTGCCGGATGTTTTGCCGCCATCGCCTCCACCTGCAACTTTTCTTCCGGGCTAACATCGCCCAGAACATAAAGTTCCAATATCCCCGATTCTATATATGCACTAATATCTTCCACTTTCCAAACTTTCAATTAAAGTGTTTCCTGAGCTCCAGTATCGCCATTCGTAATCGCGTTTTAATAGTTCCCAGTGGTATACCCAGTTCGTCTGCCGCTTCCACGTGGGTGTACCCTTTAAAATACACCAATTCCAAAATGAGCTTTTGTTCCGGCTTCAGTGTTGCCACTAACTCTTTAATGCCCAGCAACTCAGGGTTGTAAACCGTATTCCTTTGCTCGTCTATGAAAGTTACGTTATTTTCAAGTTCCTGGTTTTTATTTTGGTTCTTAAAATCTTTCGATCTGATTTTATCAATTGCCAGGTTACGGGCAATATTAACCATCCAGGTAAATAGCCGGCCTTTTTCGGTACTATAGCCCGAAAAGGAATGCCATATTTTTACAAAAGTTTCCTGCAAAACATCTTCGGCGGTGGCTTCATCAATCACAATGCGCGATATTACCCCGTACAACGAAGATGAATACATATCATAAAGTGCTTCGATAGCGATCTTCTCGCGATTTTGAAGCGCCCGTACCAATTCTTCTTCAGATAGCGATATTTTTCTTTTCTTGCTCAACGGGTTGAAGATATGAAGGAATTGTTAGATTTCAAACAGGTGTTTTTCAGCATGATACGACGAGCGCACGAGGGGACCGCTTTCCACATATTTGAACCCCATATCCAGCCCTAACTGTTTATATCGTTCAAACTGATCGGGGTGAATCCAATCGATTACCGGGTGGTGGTTACGGGTGGGCTGCAAATATTGGCCCAGCGTTAATATATGAACGCCAGCCTCCAGCAAATCAGCCATGGCTTCCAACACATCTTCTTCGGTTTCGCCCAGTCCAAGCATTATGCCCGATTTTGTCCGCAAACCAGCTGCTGAAACATGCCTCAAACATTCCAGGCTTCTGTCATATTTGGCTTGTATCCTCACCTCTTTTGTTAACCGGCGAACCGTTTCAAGGTTATGCGACACCACTTCAGGCCTGGTATCCAGCACACGTTCCAGGTTTTCCCAGATGCCTCTAAAATCAGGCAGCAATGTTTCCAGGGTGGTATCAGGGCTTTCGCGGCGGATAGCATTGATGGTTTCGGCCCATATAATGGACCCGCCATCTTTCAGGTCATCACGATCAACCGAGGTTATCACGCAATGCTTTACCTGCATCAATTTAACCGAATTGGCTACACGATTTGGTTCGTCCGTATCAACGGCAAGCGGCCTGCCGGTAGCTACTGCACAAAATGAGCACGAACGGGTACAGATGTTGCCTAATATCATGAAGGTTGCCGTACCGGCGCCCCAGCATTCGCCCATATTGGGGCAATTACCGCTCTCGCAAATGGTATGCAATTTATGTTCATCAACTAAACCGCGTACATGGGCATACTCCTTTCCAACCGGGAGCCTAACCCTAAGCCAATCAGGCTTGCGTTGCGTTTGGTTGGCCGGGATTACAGGCAAATCAATCATGAGACAAAAATAGGTAAAAAGTCCGGAAGTCGGAAGGTTGGAAAATGCGGAAGAAAGAGTTTACATTATAGTAACTGAATTTAAGAAACCACCTGTTTGTAAAGGACTGCAACTTATTAAACAATTGCTCCCGCAACTATAATCACAATTTGCTGGTTCAATCAACCGAAAATTAAAATTTAGCTTTAGATTTGTCTTGTTAGATAAATATTATGGCAACTATTGAAACTACCTACCTTGGCGACCTCCGTACCGAGGCAACACACGTACAATCCGGAACAAAAATTATTACCGATGCCCCTTTGGACAACCAGGGCAAAGGCGAAGCTTTTTCGCCAACCGACTTACTGGCAGCATCATTGGCAAGTTGTATGCTTACGATTATGGGAATAAAAGCACGCGATAATAATATCGATATTGACAATACTACGTGTTCTATAACCAAAATTATGGCAGCTAACCCACGCCGGGTATCCGAAATTGTCATCAACTTTAAATTTCCAAAACAATATACCCCAGACCAGCAACAGCTTCTTGAAAAAGCAGCCCTAACCTGCCCGGTTTATTTCAGCGTTAACGAAGACCTGAAGAAAACGGTTGATTTTGGATGGTAGATGTTGGAGATTAGAGATTAGTTTTGTATTCCCCCCTAATCTCTAATTAACTAACCTCTAATTAACTAACCACAACCAAACTCAGCGCCTCTTCAACAGAAACCTGGCCGTGTGAGAGATCGAGAATACACTCGCCGTCTTTAATTAACAGTAATTGAGGAGATTCGTGGTACACCTGGAAATCGGCGGCTACCTTGTTGGAGAGATCGCGGTATTTAATGAGATCCAAAAAATATAGGGGAAAGTCTTCGGGGAATTTATCCCAATCGAGTTCAAAACGTTTTTTTACCATCATGCTGATGGAGCAGCGCGTACTGTGCTTAAAAATTACACTATAGCCTGCGTGCTGTTTAATGCTGTCGATCTGATCAGCTGATTCCAGCGATATCCAATTCATAAAATAAATAAAAAGTTTATAAGCTAAAATGCTTATTAGCTGCAAAATAACGCAAAAACAGCGCCAGTTTTAAGCGATTGAGGAAAAATGACATTTAACTGTTAACGACCGCTCTTGGGGTAAGAGCCGTAAGCTGGACACAGTTTGTTTGAACATGAAGCTAAAGTTCCAAGTGCTAAAGCTATAACCGCTACGTAAATTACTTTTTTCATTTTTTAATCTAAGTACTTGTTAAACGAAAATTAACTATTCAAAGTTTCAGCAAGGTACGCCATTTTTATGGCCGTAACAGCAGCCTCCACACCTTTATTTCCATGTCGGCCACCGGCCCTGTCAGCTGCTTGCTGCTGGTTATCGGTGGTTAACACCCCAAATATAACGGGTTTTGAGTATTTTATTGCAACATTACTGATGCCATTGGCCACTGCATTACAAATAAAATCAAAATGCCGTGTTTCGCCTTGTATCACACAACCCAGGCAAATTACCGCATCCAATTTACGGTTTTTTAACAAAATATCAGCCCCGGATGTTAATTCAAAGCTACCCGGAACCGAATAGGTGTAAATGTTTTGAGGTAGCGCACCATGCTCCAGCAAACTTTCATAAGCCCCCTGGTACAGTGCATTGGTAATGCCGGCGTTCCACTCGGCTACAACAATACCAAAATGGTATAACGCTGCAGGTGGAATATCCGTATTGGAGAAATCAGATAAATTTTTTAGCTGAGTGGCCATATTTACGATTTACGACTTACGATTTACGATTGCAATCACAATTCATAATAACTCTGAAATCGTAATTCGTAAATCGTAACTCCGGTTATAATTTCGCTTCAACGCGGGCAATATATTCGTCGATATTTTGCGCCTGCTGGCTATCGGGATATTCTTGTTTTATCCTTTTGTAAGTATCGTCAGCCGACTTGTTGTCTTTTTGCTCTTCGTAAACCAGTCCAAGTTTTTTCAGGTAAACAGGGCTCAAGAATTTATTGCTGGCTTTATCAGCTGCTTTTTTAAAGTAAGTTTCTGCTTTGTCGAAGTTCTTTAATTCTACATAAGCATCAGCTGTTCCACCCAAAGCTTCGGCAGCAACCATGCTGTCGTCGCCATGATAGCTCGTCAGGTTATCAATCGCTTTCTGAAATTCGCCTTTATTAAGGTAAGCTATACCCAGGTAGTAATATGCAAGGTTTGCAGCTTTGGTATTGCTGTATTCTTCAACTATTTTTTTGAAACCGGGATACCCGTTTTCGCCATTTATAGCTTTGTCCCAGTCCTTTTTGCTCCAGTCATCCTGTGCAACGTGCATTTGATTGGTAGCGACAATCTCGCGTGGGCCAACATAAAATTGCAGGTAAGCTAAATAAATAACAACCATCGCAACTACAGCCCCGCCTATAAATATTAAACTTTTTTGGTTCTCGCGCACAAACTTACCAGTCTGTTCAAAATTCCTATTGTCACTCACAACCTTTGTACTCGTTTGGGTTTTTGACATTTCTATTGTAAAATTAAGTTTGCAAAAATAGGTTTTTTAAAATTTTTAGCAATAGCTTATTGTAATTAAATATTTTAGTCCGAAAGTCGGGAAGTCCGAAAGTCCGAAAGATGCAAAATTCGTCCCTAAGGGTTTTTATTACAGGTATTTGCAAGACGTTACTTACTTCTTTGTTTTAATTAATTACTCCCAAAAAAATAAATTGCAAAATGCAAACTGTCCGCCAAACACTTTTTTCTCCCCGACTTTCGGACTTTCCCGACTTTCGGACTAATTCTAATCACTAACTTTGGCAAATGTATCTTCAGCAGCTTTCCGTTATTAATTTTAAAAACTACGCCGAGGCCGGTTTAACCTTTAGTGAAGGGGTAAACGTTTTTACCGGGAACAATGGCGCAGGCAAAACTAACCTGCTGGATGCTATTCACTACCTGTCGTTGTGCAAAAGTTATTTTAACCCTATTGACAGTCAGCAGATAAAGCAAAACGCCGATTTTTTTATCATTACCGGCAATTTCAATAAAAATGGCAGTGCCGAGGCCGTGGCCTGTTCGGTAAAACGCAATCAAAAAAAACAGTTTAAACGCAACAAAAAGGATTACCAGCGGCTGGCGGACCATATTGGTTTATTTCCGCTGGTGATGGTATCGCCATATGATATCAGTATTATTATTGAAGGCAGCGAGGAACGCCGCAAGTTTATTGACAACGTAATTTCGCAAACCGACAATTCGTACCTGGACGAGTTGATCAACTATAATAAGGTACTGGCAAACCGTAATGCATTATTAAAATTGATAGCAGATACGGGCAGGTACGACCCCAGTTTAATGGAAGTACTGGATGAGCAGCTGAGTGTTTCGGGCATGCTGATATTTGAAAAGCGGAAAGCATTTATGGAAAGCTTTACCGGGATATTTAACCAGCATTACCGGTATTTGAGCGACGGCGCCGAAGAGGTTGACTTAACTTATGAATCGCAGTTATTGCAGGATGACTTTAACAGCCTGTTAAAAAAGACGCTGGAGAAAGACCGCATACTGGAACGTACCACAGCAGGCATTCATAAAGACGATCTGCTATTTACTATCCATGGCATGCCCATGAAAAAGTTTGGTTCGCAGGGGCAGCAAAAATCGTTTTTAATAGCGCTGAAACTGGCGCAGTATAGTTTTTTATACCGGCAAAATGGTTTTAAGCCGATACTATTGCTTGATGATATTTTTGACAAACTGGATGACCTGCGGGTTACCAAATTGATGCAAATGATATCGAACCATGATTTTGGGCAGGTATTTATTACTGATACCAACGTGAGCCGGGTTAAAAATATATTTGGCGAAATTGGTGTAGAAATACAAATGTTTAAAGTTAAAGGAGGCGAAATAGATGCGTAAAACAAATGACAAATCGCTGAAAGAAGCTATTGAGCAAATGATGCAGGTTTACAAGATAAAGCGCCGTTTTGACGAAACAGGTGTAATAGCACATTGGCCCCAACTGGTAGGTGCGTCTGTAGCTAACCGTACCAAAGAATTATATATACACGATAAAAAATTATTTCTGCGGATAGAATCGTCGGTAATTAAAAACGAACTGATGCTGATGCGCACGCAAATAATTAACAAAATAAATGAAGAGGCAAAAGCGGTATTGGTAGAGGAGATTATTTTTCTTTAGTAAAACGGGGAAAAAATGCCCTAAAATTTAAATCGTCGCTCATTCGGGAAAAAGCGAGGATAAGAATCCCCGGAAGAATAAATACCAGTTGTGCCTCAGGGTGGGTTCTGTACAGCAAAACAGTACCGGAAACTAATACGATAATAAGCAGCGAGTACAATATGTATTTCAGCAACAGTTTCATAATTTCCTATTCAGTTTATAATCGGGAAAAGGGGTTAACATAACATACAGTCAGCCTTAACTTTATAAAAATATGCACTTCTTTTCAAAAAACAAAATAAATCAACAGCCCGGGCTGCGTATTTGTTAACATTCAGCCCGGCCTGTTAACAAAATCAGAATTTTTCGAACGCCGAAAAGAAGAAACTGCCTTCTATCTGCGCGTTTTCATCCGAATCGGAACCGTGAATTGCATTAGCTCCTATCGACTCTGCATATAACTGGCGGATTGTACCTTTATCTGCTTTCGAAGGGTCGGTAGCGCCAATCAACTTGCGAAAATCTTCCACAGCATTGTCCTTTTCAAGAATAGCTGCAACTATCGGGCCAGATGACATAAAATCAACAAGTTCGCCGTAAAAAGGGCGGGCTTTGTGTACTTCGTAAAACTGTCCGGCAGTTTCTTTGGTCAGGCCAACATACTTCATCGCTTTAATTTTAAAGCCACCTTTTATAATGTGGTCTAAAATAGCACCTATATGCCCGTTAGCAACGGCATCAGGTTTAATCATGGTAAACGTTTTATTAGTGTCCATTGGTTATATTCCTTATTGTTAATATGCAAATATCATTGGCAGTTTATTTACTGCGGCAATGGTTTCAAAATTCTTAACTGGATTGTTAGGGTTAAACTGCCGCCGCGCATCAAAACATCTGCTGCCTTAATTAAATCGGCGCAAAAGTAGCTTTTTACAATTAAAACCTAAAGGCTTTAACATTAATTAACTCGCTGTATTTAATTTATTTATTTAGCTTTGCAGCTCTTTTTTAAAATTGATGTTAAACATAGCCTCGCTTATTGAACTTTTAGCGCAGCCTCAAAAAATAGTAATTACAACCCATCATAAGCCTGATGGTGATGCTATTGGGTCCTCGTTAGGTTTATATAATTATTTAATACAGCAGGGGCACCATGTAAAAGTGATTACCCCTACGGATTATCCGGATTATTTTAACTGGATGCCCGGAAACGACGAGGTTATTATTTTTACAGATAGTACGGAAAAGGCTGCCGTACTGATCAGCGAGGCTAAAATTATTTTTTGCCTGGATTTTAATGCGCTTGGCCGGATTAATGAAATGGGCGAATTAGTGGGCCAAAGCAGTGCAATTAAGGTGATGATTGACCATCACCTGGAGCCCGCTGATTTTGATGACTACCGCTACTGGGATATAAACGCCTGTGCAACGGCACAACTGGTTTATACCTTTATTGTTAATGAGCTTAAAAACAAGCAACTGGTTAATAAGGATGTGGCTACCTGCTTGTATACAGGCATCATGACGGATTCGGCATCGTTTCGCCTGCCGAATACAACATCGGCAGTGCACCGGATAGCGGCTGATTTAATAGATGCCGGCGCTGTTAACTGGCGCATTCACGACCTGGTTTATGATAATTCGCCCGAAAACAGGTTACGGTTTTTGGGTTTATGCATATCGGAAAAGCTGGAGGTGTTGTACGAGTTTAGTACCGCAATTATTACGGTAAGTAAACACGACCTCGAAAAATACAATATTAACACCGGGGATACCGAAGGAATTGTTAACTATGCACTTTCAATTGCAGGTATCCGTTTAGCGGCTTTTGTAGTTGAACGGCCGGATAAAGTGAAGCTATCGTTGCGCTCAAAAGGCGATATTCCGGCTAATGATATTTGTAAACGATATTTTAATGGTGGCGGCCATTATAACGCAGCCGGTGGAACGTCGACCGATAGCCTTGAACAAACAGTAAATAAATTAAAACTAATATTACCTGAATATAAAAAACTATTAATAAAATAAAAATGAAAAAAAGACTGATGTTTTTAGCGCTTGCGGCAATTGGATTAGCAAGTTGTAATGGATTTAAAAAAGGACCAAACGGACTGCTATATAATATTGTATCTGACAAATCAGGGCCAAGCATACAGCCTGGCGACTTTATCAGTATCAATTACATCATAAAAAATGATGCTGACTCGGTATTACAAAGCTCATACGAACTTGGGTTGCAATCATCGCAGCTAATGCAAAAACCACGCAGCAACGGCGATATATTGGCAGGCTTACTTTACCTGAGCGAAGGTGATAGCGCTGTGATTAAAACCAACCTTGATTCGTTAACAAAAGGCCAGAAACGTCCTCCGGGCATGAAAGGTAAATACATTGTTTACGATATTAAAGTGGAAAAAGTAATACAAAAAGGCAACCTTAGCCAGGAAGTATTTATGGGCCGCTGCAACGCTTATGTAAACAGCCTTAGCGACAAGATCAAAAAACAAGAGCCTGTAAATATTAAAAAATATATTGCTGATAAAAACCTTAAAGTTACCACTACTGCATCGGGCCTTAATTATGTTATTACCAAACAATTTAACGGACCAAAACCAGCAACCGGCGATACTGTAGTAGTAAACTACGTAGGTTATTTCCTTAACGGAAAGTTGTTTGATACCAGCATCAAATCCGAAGCTGTTAAAGGCAAACTGCCTATCAACCCAATGAACCCTTACAAGCCTATCCGTTTCCCGCTTGGCGTACAGGGCATGATTGCTGGTTGGAATGAAGGCCTGCCGCTTTTAGGCAAAGGCGACAAAGCAACATTTGTTATACCATCGTCGCTTGCTTATGGCGAGCACGGTAATGGTGCAGTGCCACCGTTTTCACCATTGGTGTTTGATGTTGAATTGGTTGATATTATTCATCCAAATCCAAATGCACCAAAACCAGTAGTGCCACCAATGCCAGGCCAGCCGCAGCCAATAAAAATGCAGGCTGCTCCAAAAAAATAATATTTAATTAAATATAGCCTTCCCGGTTAACGGGAAGGCTTTTTTTATTTACTATGAAGTACATACTATTTATTTTAGCCTTAGCCCTTGTTGTTAATGCTAACGCCCAGAGCGATATGCAGCACACGCCAGGTGGTGCGGCTTACAAGGTTTACACAAACAGCACCGGCGAAAAAGTTAAGCTGAATGATGTGATCACCTTTGATTTTGTTCAAAAAACCGATAAAGATTCGGTACTGATGAGCTCATATACAACCGGCACAAAGGCGCAGGTACAGGTGGTTGACCCTAAAACGGTTAACGACGCTGTGGCGTTAAATTTGATGCAGTTATTCCCCTTGCTGGCCGTAAACGACAGCGCAGTTGTAAAAATATCTGCCGATTCGATATTTAAAGGCCACGAAGCGCAACGTCCTGCTTTTTTCCCGAAAGGCAGCAATCTTAATTTTTGCGTAAAGATTGAAAGGGTACAATCGCTAACCGACGCAATGGCCGAGAGAGATGCCGCTATGGCAAAAGCTAAAGCCGACGAAGCCGCGGCCCTTGCAAAAAACAAGGCTGCCGAGGATGTGAATGTTGCCAAATACATTACCTGCCACAAGCTCATTTTAAAAACGACAGCTTCGGGCTTAAAATATGCGATCACCCTGCCATCCAAAAAATTAAGAGCTCAAAAGGGCGATACGCTGATGGTGAACTATGCCGGCCGCACCCTGGACGATAAAGTATTTGACTCGAGCATCGAGTCGGTGGCAAAAGCATCAGGCTTAAACCAGCCGGGGCGCACTTACGAGCCTATCGAAGTTGTTGTTGGCGAAGGCCACGTTATACCAGGCTGGGATGAAGGTTTGCAGTTATTAAACGAAGGCACAAAGGCTACATTTGTTATCCCGTCGGCCCTTGCCTATGGATCACAGAGCCCCGGGCCTGGCATACCGGCCTTTAGCCCATTGGTGTTTGATGTTGAAGTTGTTAAAATACGGCCAACAAAACACGCGGTTGTTGTGGCCCCGCCGGCTGCCAAAAAGCCGATGCCCAAAAAGAAAAAGACTATTAAGAAAAGTTAATAGAAGCCTCCCGTAAAACCGGGGGGCTTTATTATTTTTGCACGATGTTACTTACGGATACGCATACCCACCTGTATTACCAGACCGATGAAAGCAAACGGGCGGAATTAATAGCGCGCTGTAAAACCAATAGCGTTGAGCGCCTGTTTTTGCCCAATGTTGATGCGGACTCGGTTTCTAAGGTATTCGGGCTCACTGAAGCATTTCCGGCTATGTGCTATCCCATGCTCGGCTTGCACCCCTGCTCGGTAAAAGAGGGCTGGGCGGCCGAACTGGACGTAATTAAACAAGCAATCCATCAGCATAAAATATACGCCGTAGGCGAAATAGGTATCGATTTGTATTGGGATAAAACAACCCTTCCCGAGCAAATTAAAGCCTTTAAAATGCAAATTGCCTGGGCAAAGGATTTAAAACTACCCATTGTAATACATTGCCGCGACGCTTTTGACGAGGTATTTGAGGTATTGCAGCAGGAGCAGGACGAAAACCTGCGTGGTATTTTCCATTGCTTTACAGGCACCCTCGAGCAGGCGCAAAAAGTGATTGAACTGGGCTTTTACCTGGGGATAGGCGGTGTGGTTACCTATAAAAACTCGGGACTGGATAAAGTTGTATCGCAAATCGATTTAAACCATATAGTTTTAGAAACAGATTCTCCGTACCTTACACCGGTTCCGTACCGGGGCAAGCCTAACGAAAGTTCGTATTTACTATTTGTGGCCGAAAAGGTAGCGGAACTGCACCAGCTTAGCGTTGAAACGGTAGCTGCTATCACTACTGAAAATTCGAAGCTTATATTTGGTGTTTAAGGCGAAAGGTAAAAGGTAAAAGCTGAAAGGCGAAAGCTAAAGGCTGAAAAATAAAGGGTGAAAATGTTGATTGGGATTATCTAAAACAACCATGGACTATGGACCATGGACTATCGACCACCAACTATAACCCATGAACTAAAAACAAACACGCATGAACCAGATTTTGATCATTTATACCGGAGGTACTATAGGTATGATGAGCGACCCTGTTACAAAGGTGCTCAAACCGATCAATTTTGAGCAGATAATGGATAATGTACCCGAACTTGAAAAGTTAAACTGCAAGATCCAGGTACACTCCTTCGAAGAGATCATCGATTCATCCAATATGAACCCCGCCATCTGGAGCGAGCTTGCGGGGTTAATTGAAAGTAATTATGATACTGTTGATGGCTTTGTAATTCTGCATGGTTCGGACACGATGGCTTTTACCGCTTCGGTAATGAGTTTTATGCTGGAGAACCTTGGCAAACCGGTGATATTTACCGGTTCGCAATTGCCTATAAGCGCGGTACGCACCGATGCAAAGGAAAACTTAATGACGGCTATTGAAATTGCCAAAGCCAAAAAGCACGATCGTGCCCGTGTTCCTGAAGTTTGTATTTATTTTGATTATAAGCTTTTCAGGGGCAACCGCTCGTTTAAATATAATTCGTCAAAATTCGAGGCTTTCCGCTCACCCAACTATCCTATCCTGGCAGAGTCTGGCGTGCACCTTAAGTTCAGCCTGAATGATATCCGTCACCCTAAGGACGACGATAAACTCATCGTCCACAAAAACCTGGTAAGCGATGTTGCCGTATTGAAACTGTACCCCGGCATCAGCCCCAAAGTTGTTGAAACCATTTTAACGGCCGACGTGCGCGGTATAGTGATGGAAACTTTTGGCGCCGGCAATACCACCACCGACCAGTGGTTCGTCGACCTGCTGAAGAATGCCATCGACAGCGGCAAAGTGATCCTTGATATTTCGCAATGTAAAGTAGGCACGGTTGAACTGGGCCGCTACGAAACCAGCCGCCATTTAAAAAACATCGGCGTAGCCAACGGTTACGATATGACCTATGAATCTGCTGTAACCAAGATGATGTTCCTGCTAGGGCAGTATGATGACCCCAAAGTAGTTAAAGAATACCTGGAAATGGATTTAAGGGGCGAGATCACTGTATCCTAATTTACATGTTAAAGGGTTAACACTTTTCAATGTTAACCCATGTTAAAAATTTGAAAATCAACATTTTACGAAATAATGTATGTTAACCCGGGTTAACATACACTTGTGCTGATCATCAGGTAATTCGTACTATCATGGTTAATAGTAAAACGCTAAACCGACTGTATTGTCCGCGCCAGCTCATTCAATTGCTGCCTTTCGGCAGGTGTATATTCCTTACCCAAAATTATCTTGTTTAACAGGATATGTAGCTTTACCTCCGCCGGGATTTTCTTTACCTCCTTATTATAGCTGCTCATTGATAGTTTTACCTGCTGACGGATATTTTCATTGAGCCGGCGGTGAAGATCTTTCAATTTTTGATCAAGCGAAGCCGAAGGATGTGCGGCAAATTCGGCTTTTGCTGCATCAATTGCTTTAGCCAATGTATCGGACTCCATTCCAAGCTTCCAGCTTTGATCTGTGGCTTCCTGTGTCGATTTCTTGGTCATAGCAGCTATTTCTGCCCTTGTCATACTCCTTTTCTTATTCAGCACCTGGTGTATCTGGTCTAATTCACTTTTTGTTACCAGGCTGCCATCTACATAAGCATATAAAGGTTTGCCGTTAATAGTTGATATTAAAAAGAGTTCGTGTGTGCTGTTACCGGCCTTTACATAATTGAAAAGCTGTTCTTTGCAGTTTGCCTGGTTATCGGTGTACAACTGGCTCATCGGATCGTTAGCTGAGGGCAGATTTGGATTACTTTGCTGGTATCGGGCTACATTTATCAATAGGATTAGTGCAAAAATCACCATCATAAACGAAGCCAGTGCGCTTTTTACAGACAGCCGCGATTTAGCCGACGGATTTACCAGCCTGTAAACCCGCTCGGTAAAACTCTGTTGAACCGGCGCCGCAGATAACGACAAACGCGGGTAATTGGATAGCACGCGCAAATTAGTTAAAGCAATGGCCATGGTTGTATGGTTTCCGCAGGTGGCTATCGCCATGTCATCGCAGCAATATTCCCGCTCGTCCCTCACCATACCCGACATCGCCTTAAAAAACGGATTAAAAAAGAATACGGCTTCCAGCGCAGTTTGCAAAAGATTTACCATGTAGTCATGCCGTTTAATATGCGCAAGTTCATGGGCCAGTATCATCTCCAATTGTTCGGCCGGAATACTTCCCAGGTAGCTAAAAGGCAATAGCAGCACCGGTTTAAGCCACCCGAACGTGACCGGTTCGGTTATTTTGTTGTTTATAATAAGCCTCACATTTTTGCCCAGGCCCATCTTGCTGCTTAATTCATTTATCACATTAACAATTTCCGGATGGTCGCCTGAAGACAGTCTCCGCATCCTGTTAAGGTAAATGCCACCAACAGTAATTCTGGCGGTGTATACCATCATCCCTATAACCCAGCAAAATGTTAAATAAGGGCTGGCCGTATTTAGGTAATTTAAAAATACCCGGCCAGGTGTCGCTGTGACCTGTGATGCAACAACTTCAGCGGGTTGATTTACGGCAGCTTGCGTTTTTATAACAGGTACCGTAGCGGTAACGGACTGTGCATGCTCAGGTAAAGTCAAGCCATATTCGTAATTAACGGTAGCGGCAACACAGATTACTGATGCAGCGAGGAAGACGAGGCTGACAAAATACCTAAGGTCCGAATTGCTTTTATTAATGATAAGCAATGCAATTTTAAGCAAGGCAAACAGCGCCAAAAACTGCCATAACGAATGGATGATGGACCAACCAATCACGCCTGATATTTCAGTGTTTAATAATGCTGCGATTTTCATGAGTTTGTTTTTTTAGCGTCTTTTAATTTATTAATCAAATCCTGCAGCTCCTCAATATTTTCGTCGGTTGATGAATTGCCTAAAGCATGCAGGGCCAGCTGCGAATAGGAGCCTTTAAAAAACTTGTTGATCATGTCCTTAACAAAGTTATTCCGGACGTTGGCCTCCTCAACCAGTGCATAATATTCGTGCTTCTGGTTATCAACCGTGCGCCCTATCAAGCCTTTGGCGCTCATTTTTTGCATGGTTTTTAAGGTTGAAGTGTACACGCATTCCTTGTTTGCCGAGATGATATCGTATATCTCTCTTACGGTTGCCTTTTTCTTCTCCCAAAGTATCTCCAATACCTCAAATTCTGCATTGGTGGGTGGATTTTTTTTTGATTCTTTCATTTCGCCGGGTTTAAAAATCATCAAACAAACACAATCAATTCAATCTACCTTTATTGACGTACGACAATTGACGTAGACAAATAAAAGAACTATTTTTTATAAGATGAAATTTTTTTGAGAAAATATTTTCGCCCATAAAATAACTTTACGTCGACCCTTAGAATTCTGACGTAAAAAGCGTACCTTTGCGGAATTATTTTTCTGAAAAAGCGCTCAGCATTAAATTTGCTTCCTTTTGAACGACAATAAGTTAATATAAAAATTACAATGAAAAAGATTGTCGACTACAGGAAACTGTTAAATGTAAATGAAGCTGCCGAACTGCAGGAATTAAAAACTGTTTACCGCGGGTTGATGAAAACCTGGCACCCGGATAAATTTAATGACAGCGCCGAACTTAAACTGGAAGCCGAAGAAAAAAGCAAACAGATCATCGAAGCCTATCATTTTTTGGTGAGTATTGCGCCCGAAACCCGCGACCAATCATTTGCTGATTACACCTTAACCACTACCACTTCGGGTATTACCGATTTTGAATATAAAGCGCAGGTATTAACCGTGTATTTTGCTGATGGCAATGCCTACGAATATTTTGATGTGCCTAAAGAGGTTTACCGAAAACTCATCAATGCAGATTCGCCGGGCCGGTTTGCCCGCAGGCATATTTTCAATAATTATGTTTACCGCAGTTTGAGCAAACTGGTAGCATCGGCCTAAAAATAAATGGGCAAAAGCGGCGGGCGCCATTGCGGCTCCGCTCCTGCCTGTACAAGCAGTCTTTTTTCTTCCTTACATTATTGCTGGGTGCCCGCAAACCTTTGCAATTGTTTGCACATAAGGTTCAATTGCCGGCGGCCTGGGTTTAAATTACCGGAATTATTAAAAAAATTATACCTTTCGCTTTTAATATAACCTTATTGCGATATGGTAATTCCTGTGCCGTTCTTCAATAAAAACCTGTTTATAGAAAAACGCTTTTATTACAGGAATCCAATTGTTTCATTAGGCTGCGATTGTCACCCTGCATTTATGCTGGACACGCTGCATTTGCGGAAGCGAAGTTTGCCTTTCGACTGGCTCCGAACCGCGCCTACTAAAGGCTTAGATTTTGTAACGGCAAACTTCCGGGATAATTTTAAGGATTTTTTAACGAACCTATCTGTAAACCCTGATGGGCATATTGTTTCGGAAGCTTTTCCATACAGTGAGTTTTATCATGACACCGAACTTATAACTGACCCGGACGACCGGGAAAGATACAGGAGACGAATAAAAAGGCTATTGGTCCTAAAGGCAGAAAAAAAGATAGACTACTTGTATGTTCTATCGCTATCGGACCTCATTCAGGGTAAAACGGCCGAAGTATTTTTGGGGTCCATCAAAGCATTTTTAAACGAAATTAAAGATATCGACACCCTCCACATTTATTTCAGATGGGAAAGCCCGCGGCCCGAAGAACTTATAGTTTTTAACTATTTTACTGAAAATACCAAGCCTTTCCCTAACGTGGTAATTTGTTTGTATTTAAGGGACATGCGAACCTACGGTATATGGGGTAACCAGGAAAAATACGGAGAACTCCTCTCCGACCTAAAAATAAGCGTCAGGAAAAAAATGCTCCCGGGGTTCTATCTTGTTGACAAGTAAACAACAAAACACACCGGTGCGTTTTCTCTTCATCGAAACAAAAGAAAATAAATCTTTTAAATTCCCGGCAAAACACAAATAACCCGGCTGGTTGCAAGCCGGGCACTTAATAATAAATAGTTTTTATTGAGCCGTCGGCGTTGGCGCCGGAGCTGGTGCAGGTGTTGGAGCCGGGGCCGGGGTCGGGGCCGGCGTAACCACCTGCGAAGGCGTAAAAAAGTTTTTAACCAGGTAAGCCAGGCCGGCCGACAAGGCAGTTAAACCTATATTTTTCCAATTGATAGTGATTGAGCCTGTGCTAATGCTGTTTTCAATGGCGGTTATAACAGCGCCAACAACGGCTACAATAAGGCCTTTGCTTATGTCGCGGAAATCTAACCGGAACAGGGGAGAAGTTTTCATCTGTAATAAAATTAAGTATAGGTTAAAATACTGATTGCTAATCTGTTGTGTAAATCTACAAAAAAAATTTCGTATAAAGCAAACGTTTTTGATTCGGCGGCGTACTTTAAAAACATTCCTGGTTTTGAAGCCGTAACTAAACAGCCCATGTGCTAACGCAAAATGGCCCAGCCGCACCTATCAACCTAAAAACTATTCAGCCCAATCCTATCATTTCGAAAATTAAGGCCGTTTGCAATTTTTTATTATCTTTACCTCACCCGTTGATAGCCCGTGGAAGTAAAATTATAAGCAACCGCACAAAAAAAGAATATTTCGGATTGAACTTTGCCAGGATATTTACCAGGGAAAAGAATTGTTTAATAACAGGCATGTGGTATGGGAGTTAAGATTTAATTTTTTATTACCATATTTGGCAAATTATACTACCAAAATTTAGATGACGAAACTATTTGTCGGCGGCTTTCCGCTTAACATGAAAGAGTTAGAGTTGGTTCAGCTAGTGAGCCCTTATGGAACGGTAGACACCATAAAAATTGTAAGGGACAAAAAAACCGGCAAATGTAAGGGCTATGCTTTCCTGGAAATGGCCAATCTTGCCGGCGCCGAAAATGCCATGGAAGCCCTTAATGGCGTAATGATTAAAGATAAAGCCCTTACGCTTAATATTGTACCCGAAACGGTAGCGCCGCCAAAGCCGGCCCCGCAAAAATTTGCGCCGAGGCCTGCCTCCGGCGAACGTTTCACCCGGATGATAAAACCCGGCGAAGCTGTAAAACCCAAACGGCCCAGGAAACAGTTTTAAAAATACCCCATCAAATTTTACGATCGCCCGAAATAGCTTAGCAGCTTTTGCTTAAGCTGGAACGGTTTTGTTCAATATTTTGCCCTTGAAAGATAATTGGAGCAGGCATAAAAGGCTGATAGAAAATATACAAACCGACATAAATTGCCCGGTGGAGAGCGGCCCCACCCATCCCCTATTATCATCGCCCCTAAAAAACTCAAGTGTGAAACGCGCTATCGGATAGGCTATCCAAAAAAGCAGGAACAAAACACCCGGCCTGAAAAAGTTTTTCTGCCACAACCAGGTAAACAGTATCAACAAAAGCAACCCTTTAAGGCTGCCATATAGCTGCACAGGGTGCACCGGCAATGATAATTTTGCAGTTGAGGCAATCAAACCTTTTTGCACATGATCCATAAACGGATAGCTTCCGGCCGGATATCGTACTGCCCAGGGCACCCGGGAGACTTTTCCAAAATCGTCGCCATTTAAAAAACAACCTATCCGGCCAAGTAATGGCCCCACCCCTGCGGCCGATACCAAAACATCAAGGTAATTTAAAACAGGTATCCGGTAAATTTTGGCATAAGCTAAAATGCCGATGATAGCACCCAAATAAGCCCCGAAAGAAACCGTAGCGCCATTTATCTCGAGCAGCATAGCGGGATCTTGCATGATCAGATCCGCGTTCTGAATTAAGAAAAACATGCGGGCGCCAACCAAAGCCGCTATCGTTCCCCAAATGGTTATGCCTGTAGCGTGGTATTTACTCAAATTTACCTTGGCACAGCGACTGATAAAAAGCCATGCCATTATGCCAATCATAATGGCGTACATGTAAGCCGGGTCGGGAATAACGTAGTTAAAAAAACCTACGTTAAAAAAATGGTCGAGCCAATCAATTATTCGCGGACGCACCTGTTGATTTTTGTTTTTTGAATTTTCGCCTTAACGGCAATAAAACTGCTACGGGGATCAACGTTATCAACGCCATGCCCGATGAACCGCCGCCGTTAGCTGCGGAACAAGCGCAATCGGCAGTACCTGTGCCATTAATATTTGCGCGCCCCACAGGCGTGTTCAGCAAAAATCCGTTTCCGGGGTTCCATGATTGACGGATGTTTCCGCCAACGCCATCTTTGGTGGTCACCCGGTAATAGATGTCGGTTCCGGCTTTGAGCACATTCCATGCAGCTGCTGGCAATGTCCAGGTTGCTTTTCCGCCGTCGCCTGCTACCACGCCGCCCAGCCAGCCGCTGGTCTTCAGGTTGGTGGTAAAAGCAGGGTCGTTAGCCACTTCAACCATAAACTGGGTATTAAACGGCTGCGACGTTAAATCCGATACGGTATTTACAAAGGTAAAATCGCGGCCGGTCCAAACTGTAAAGGTAGGTCCTGTTGTACTGGCTCTGTTAAGGTAGGAATGGTCAATATCAATAACAGCGTCCTGGTCTGCCAGAAAAATACCAGCCCGGGCATATCCGGCCAAAACCTTATTGATAAGCCTGGACCCACTGTATAGCGGTGTTATTTGTTTTAACAAGTCCACAAAACCGGCATGATCCGTTTGTTCGGTGCCGTCGGGTGTTATGCCTATGCCCGCGGTCGTCATGGCGCGCAGCATATTCAGGTTAATGCTCAGGGTGCCGACGTCCATGGCATCATTCATGCCCTGTCGTGAACTCCAGTTTGCCCAGCCAATAATCTGACCCACGGAATGGGCGTTGGTTGTGCCGCCAACGGCAATATGATGGGCAAAAATATCAAGAGACTCAAGCGCGCGCGGTACCAGGTTATTCTGATTAGCGGTTGGGCAGTTTTTTCCGGCCCAGGCGCCCACCGTGTCAACATTAAGCGTGGTACATGACCAAAAGTCGGCCATACCCTCAGCTATACTGCCGGTTTCCATTCCGCCGCCAACAGCAAATTGATTATCGATCACGATGTGGCCAAATTCATGCGACACTACAGTCAAATCTATAGCAGTATTGAACAGCGTGCCACAGGCTGTCGCTCCATTTAATGTCCCGGTGCAGGCAAAAAATGAATTAGGCCCGGCGTTGTCGGTACCGGCCTGATCAACCACAATATTAACAACACCAAAATTCTGCGAGCCGATAAGCTCGTAATACCGCCGCAAATTAAAAGTGCGACCATAGACATTTACCTGTTGAAACAAGCCGTTATATCCCGGCGAAGTAATTTTATCAACCACGGTTCCGTTTATGGGCGCAACATCAAAATTGGCAAAACCCGATCCGTTATCAGGCACCTGCACTGCATTGCCAAAACCATCCGCGCCGGCAGTAGTAATGGTCATGAAACCCGCTTTCCCAAGTGTGAACATACCATTGTGGGCGGGGTCAACTTCGAAAGTTATTACCGTTGTACCGGCAAAAGGGTTAGGGTTAAACACCCGGCCCTGTGCATTATCACTAAAAACAAAAAGGGGCAGCAACTGCAGTACTTTACCGGTTTCGGCATCGGCCCATACCTGGTAGGGCCCATCGGCCATAACCTGTGCTTTCCACGCATATTTAAAGCCACCGCTATAAGGCAATAAAACCATCTCTTCCGGAGCCTTACGTGCGGTAATATTATTAAACTTGTTTTGTGTTTTAAGCTGTGCGATGGCCTGCGCAACAGCACTTTGAACAGGCAGACTTTTTTTGTTGGTGAGATTGATATGGGTATAAAACTTACCATTAACGGAGATAAAATCAAGTCCGCTCCTGCTGGTTAAATTAATCGCTGTATTGTCTATCCTGGTATTGTCGTAATACTCATCATACCGATACGATGTAATACTAAATTTGGATTGTTTAAGCAGATCGTCGCCGGGTTCGTTAATAAAGTTTTGCGCCGATTGGCCTGCGCTGCCCACTTTTGCAGTGAGCTTTTTGCTGGTTGAGGCCTCGGCCGCTTTTACCTGTTCCTGTATATATTTTTGATCAGCCGCTGTTGAGGTTTTAGCAATACCGATGCGCAGATCGCGACCGGTTTGCAATGCCGAATGCAGGGAAGTCATCATTCCTGAAATAATACGCGTGGCCTCCCCTGTTGAGCCAACCCGCTGATTAAATATATTCAGCTGAAACTGTTGCCCATCGTTTTTTGGCAGATCGCCGCCAATGCTTTTAAAACCCAGCTGATCGCGTTTATAGCCAAGTTCGGGCCTTGTGTCCACGGGCAAGTAAACCAGCTTGAGTTTATAGTAAATATCCCTGGTGCCATCGCTCGTTTGCGCACGCGCATGCAGGTGCATGAAAAGTAGCGGCAAAATAAAAACTCCGGGGAGTTTGAGGTTCAGAAAAATTCTTTTTTTCACGATAAGATGGTTTAAGCAAGGTAAATAAATCCCGCAATAAAATAGCGGGTGATTAAAAATCTATTTCAAAAATTCAAATAGTTTAAATATTATCGGGTATAAGGTTATTAAGCTAACTGGCTTATTTTTAATTATTTAAAATTGATATATATTTATTAAAAAAGCAAGCAAGCAATTCATAATACGATGTTTATATGAACGTAGGGGAACAAATCGCGAATTATATTGATGAGCAAGCCAAAGCTATGGGAAAGGCCCCCGGGGGCGCTGCGAGCGCAATAGGCTACTCCGTGATATTTAAAAAGCTAAAACATATAGCAATGCCGCTGAATCCAATCCGATAGGATATAGTGGCCGCAAGCGAAATTAATTTCGAACGGACAGCACCAAAACTGCCATTGCCGTTTTAATATTTTTTTATGTAAGTTTGAATTACCAATTCGTAAAACCACAAAAAATGAAAAAATATTTATTGCTATTTGCGATGGCGCTGTCGATGACTGCTGCCCTTGCTTTCAAACCTGCCGATGGACACCTTAAAGGCTATATTGACGACTCGATGTGCGCAGCAAGTAAAACACCGATGTGTACAGCCGCAAACCGCGCTTCGTGTGCAGCTAAATGTATAAAAAGCGGCGCAACTGCGGTATTGGTATCGGACGGTAAAGTTTATAAAATAAGCAACCAGAAATCGGTGATGAAATTCCTGGGCAAAAACGTAACCCTCGACGGCAAAATAACCGGTGATAGCATTGAAGTAACCAAGGTTACCGAAAACAAAGGATAATTATAAGCCGCCAGGCTTATTGCAACTATACGGCCGGTCAGGTAAACCCTGACCGGCTTTTTTTATGATCATTTTTTAAGCCCCCGCCGTTGGGGTTTTAGGTGTCCGTAAAAATTAGCTTTAATGACGAGGGTTTCTTGTCAGCAGAAGAGCTTCGGGAAAAATCCGGAAAAGCAGCAGGCCTGTGAAGTGGCCTGGGCATAGGAACTTTTTGCATACAGGGTATTATAGCGATAAGGTAGCCCGGCAAAAAGATTCCGGCCCAAGCTGTTTTTCCGGATTGTGCGCTAAGGCCTTGTGCGGCAAAGAAGCATTTCTGATGACTTGATTTTTGGTTACTTTGTATCAAGACAAAGTAACAGCCCCCGCGGCAATTGAGCGGGCACGTCTCAGAATAAGAGTTAAATGATCTCGGGAAATCGCTTTTCCCGCGTTTGGGTTTTACGCGCAAACTTAAACTTTTGTGGTTTTTTGGGGGATTGAGGCTATTTTGGCACCAATTTCGGCGCTATCCTTGCAAAAATACCGGGCGTAAAACGATTGATCCAGATAGCAAACCGCTCCCCGCCGAACTTCCCGATATAAGGCTCAAGCGAACCATGTTCAATTGCCCGCAATATCTGTTTGGCAGCCTTTTCAGGCGCCAGGCCATTGTCTATATTTTCGGATGTTGCACCCTGGCCGTAGGCAGTTTTGGTAAGCGCATACAGCGAAATATTGGTGCGGATATAACCCGGCGTCAGGATAGTAACCTTGATACCGAGCGGCGACACTTCCGCGCGCAGGCAATCAAAAAATCCATGCAGGGCATGTTTGGCTGCTGCGTATGCCGACCGCATAGGCGTGCCTATTTTGCCCATTACGCTGCTGGTCACCACAAAATGCCCGGCTTTACGGGCTGTAAAATGAGGCAGCAGGGCTTTGGTGAGCGCTACATAGCTAAAATAATCTACCTCCATCACACGGCGGTGTACCTCCAGTTCGGTTTCAATGATCAGTCCGCGTTGGGTAACGCCACCATTGTGCACCATAATATCAACCTGACCATAACAGGCAATCGCGGCTTCGGCTTTTCCATCCAGCGAGGGTATGTCGCCCAGGTCAAGCGGAAGAATTTGCACTGCGCCGGGATTGGTACATGCCTTTTTTACGCGCTCCAATTCGTCTACCCTCCTGCCGGACAATATCAGTTTAGCCCCACGCGCCGACATAGCATAGGCCACAAACTCCCCGATGCCAGAGGATGCACCCGTGATCCAGGCTACCTTATTGTTAAAGTGATTGCTCATGTTGATATTTTTTTAAATCTCGCTAAAAAATATCGTTTGGTGTATCGAAACTAAAAATCCCCATATTATCGGGCACACCTATTCGCCGTAGGCAAGCAAACCCAGCAGCTTTTTATTAAACGCATCCGCATCATCGCCCAGCGACGAAAAAAACTTCCTGTCGAAATCCTCAACCGCAACAACGGCCTGTTTTACTACTGCCTTGCCCTCATCGGTAAGCACAACCGTTTTTGCACGGGTATCGGTGGCGTGTTCTGTACGTTTTAGCAAGCCTTTAGCCTGCAGGGTGCGCAATACTGTTGAGGTGGTCATCGGGTCGATTTTTGTATGGGTTGATAACAGCACCTGCGTTACATCCTCCTGGTGTAAAGTGAGCCAATGAATACTGGCCAGCAGCACATATTGCGAATGGGTGAGGTTATGCCGCTCCAGGGCTTTTTTAATTTCGCGCTGCCACAAATTAGTCACCTGCCAAAGCAAAAAACCGCTGCTGTCTTCGGCATTATCAAAGTTGAATGTATTATCGCCCTGCTCCATGTTTTCAATTTTATTGATGATGTAAAGTTATACGCTTAAGCTGATGCAGCATCCGCCTTTATAAATTTTTTGCGGCAGCAATTTGTTTCTGCATATCGGCCGGGGTATCGTCAACAATTTTTTGAGCCACCAGCTTTATCCACAAAAAACTCAGCAATCCGGTAACCCAAATGGTATTGGTAATTTTTACGCCTTCGGGGGTATCCTCAAATAAATGCTCGTCGTACATTTTGGCCAGCGGGAAATTGGTAACATCAATATATTTACGGTTCTCCACGGTTTCTGTTAAGTATATCTTAACATTGGGGCCGCCCTTTGGCCGCAATATAAATTGGTTGCCTGCTTCAAACTTTCCTTCAATTTTGGCAAATTCAATATTGCTGTCCCAGTTATGCCAGTTGTTTACATCGGCAAATAATTTCCATAATTGTTCCCTGGTAACTTCATTGGTTACGGTAGAGTAGGTTTTTTTCCACATAATTGTATTTGTTTGTTGTGTTTGATTTATTGTATGTACAAATATAATATGTTTACTTATTATAAAGCAAATTTATTTTGATTTTTTTTTATTCGACATGGGAGGAACGAAGGGGCACTCAAATCCCACCGCAATTAATTACATTTATATTTCCAATTACCTAAAGCATTGTTGATATGAAAATACTGAAGAGGATTGTTTACATCCTGCTTTCGCTGGTGGCGCTTATCGTAATTTTCGGGTTTATTTTAGCCTGGCTTCCATCGAAACCAAGGATAACAAACAGGGGAATTAACCCTGCCGAGGCTGTACAACTGCGGCAGCAATATACAGGGCCGCATAACCTGTTAACCACCACCGATGGCGTAACCCTTTTTCTGCGCCGCTGGAACCCACCTACTACCGACTCTGCTAAAAAAGATATTGCTGTTTTAATTTTTCATGGCTTTACGGCCTATAGCGGGCCCTACAGCATGGCCGGCGAACCTATTTCCGCAGCCGGTTACACCGTTTTTGGACTGGATTACCGCGGACACGGGCTATCCGACGGCAACCGCGGCGATAGTCCGGGTAAACAGCGGTGGATCGACGACCTCGCCGAATCGGTAACCTATATCAAGAGTCTGGGATTTAAAAGAGTGATCGTTTTGGGGCATAGTCTGGGCGTGGCTTCGGCTATATGCGCGGCGGATGCGGTGCCCAACCATATCTCGGGCCTGATATTACTATCCGGCGCCTACGAAGGCCGCAAAGGGCTAAGCAAGCCCATTCCGTTGTTTAAGCAGGCTCAAATTCTGTCGAGTTCGGTTTTTCGTCCGGCGTACCCGGTGGTTGAATATTACCGCGAGGGCATGACGGTATCGAAAGACACCCTGTTCAATTACCGGTATACATTGCGGTTCCTCACCATGCTCGATGTAAAAAAACTCCGGCTTCCGCCGAGTTTAAACGTCCCCGTACTGGTGGGCGTGGGCGATAAAGACGAACTGTTTGCCATTGATAAAGTGCGCGACTTTTACAACATGGTGCCCGGCAACAAAAAGGAGTTTTTGATTATGAAAGGCGCCACCCATGCCAAAATATCGCGCGAAAACTGGGAAGAAATTGTGAAATGGCTGGATAGGACGTACGGGAAATGAGGTGAGGCTCTCCACCCCTCCGTCATCCCGTCCGCCAATAGGCGGATCGGGACCCCACAGGACAGACCGGCGACAGGTGTACAACATGCCCATAGCCGAAATACTGGCTAACAGAATGTTGATCACGGTAACCATAACACCCGGCAGAGGCCGCAACAATTACTACTTATCTCACATTTTTTGTCCTGAACGCTTTGCGTCAATTTGGTTGTGTGGCAAACTGTTACTCAATTGAAACGCATGCAATGCTTTGTGGCTGTATGCCGGGCATTGGGCTCCGTCAATCAGAAAACTAAACCACGCAACAATCACCATTAAAAATATAAAAATGAAATACGCATTTATTTTATGGATAGCGCTTGGCCTGTTAGCGCCGGCTGCGGGCAGCGCACAAAGTATGCCCACCAACTTTACCGACGCCGACATAGCCAAAGAGGCAACCATTGAGGCGTCTATGCTAAAAGTGATTGGGGAACTGCAAAACAATTTTGAAAAATACAAAGGAGTGCTGCTAAAGAAAACCGACGAAGGAAACTCCTATTATGCCGTAAAGGATTTGGATATGGGGACACCCGCTCAATATATTATGGTTAATACCCAGGGGATCTCGGTATATGTCGCCGTGTTTTCGCCTAATAAATTAGATACAAAACTGCCATTTTTGGGTTCTGCCGCATTTAAGGGCCTCGACAAAAAATCGGGTTTGGTAGTTAACGAAATAGATACCGACGTATCGAAAGGAATGCTTAAATATGCTTTATCATTTGAAGGATTACACCCTGCCGTTTTTTTGTTTGATATGTTAAAAATACAAGGAACATTCGTTGTCGGCAATCAATAGCCCCGCCGTTTTACAACATGTCGCGCATACGCTTAAGGATACCAAACCCGAAATGCCGGTGTACTCTTAAACTTGCGAAGTTTTGAAACAGCGCAGCCCTCAATGAGGCCTTTGAATAAAAAACACTCTCAAATTAAACTTCGTAAGGTTCTGGTAGCTTACAAAATTGGTCAGGTGGAGATAGTCGTCGATTTCACCAAACATGCCCGACACCCTGCCGCAACGCCAAAAATACCGCGTGTTCTAGTTGTTCGCGCTAAATCAATTTTCGTTAACATCTCATTATCAGTGTTTTATATTTCACCATAAATCCATTCTCTTCGGAAATATTTTCCGTTAATTACTCATTATCAGCTATTTACCGAAATTCCTGTTCGCGTGTTCTATTTTTTTACTGTCCACGCTTTTTGCTATACGCTCATTTTCAGCGATTTACAACATTTGATTTACGCACAATTACACTGTTTTGTAAAATATAACGCAACCACAATTGTCGCCGCGTGTCCGAAAACCGGCAGGAACCGCCAATCAGAGGGTCTTGTCCGACCCCAAAAATGGTTCATCAAACTTCGTCTTCGCATAAACAGTAAGGATAATAAGCCCGAATTGCTTGAGTATCATTAAACTTGCGAAGTTTTGAAACGGCGCAGCCCTCAATGAGGCCTTTGAATAAAAAACACTTTCGAATTAAACTTCGTAACTTTCTAGTACGTTAATATTACATTTACCTTATGGAACCTGCAACCTATTATTACATGCTCGACCAACCAACTACCTGCCCTATTTGCGGGTCCAGGACGGACATCATTTCGAGCTTCTTTCATACCAAATTAAAAATGGAAGTAAATGAATGTTTAGATAGCAGATGTAAACATATTTTTTGTGAGGTAGATGGTGGATTATGAAAGAGGGACAAACAAAAGTGATTGATGTAACTTGTGCCTTAATTATTAATAGTGATAGTAGAATACTAGCAGCCCAAAGAAGCGCACAAATGAACCTGTCATTAAAATGGGAATTGCCTGGTGGTAAAATAGAACCCAATGAAACTCCTGAAGAATGCTTAATTCGAGAAATAAAAGAGGAATTAAATATTGATATAGAGATTATAAATAGTCTGACACCTAATACCCATAGTTACCCCACAATTTCAATAAAATTAATACCATTTATCTGCAAACATATTAACGGCGAAATTGAACTAAAGGAACATGCGCAATATAGGTGGCTAAATACAAATGAATTGTTAGACTTGGATTGGGCCGACGCGGATATACCTATTCTTAATGATTACTTGAACTATTTAAATGCAATTTGAACTAGGAATATACGAACAGTTGGTGAACAAACTTATTGCTAATCAACTTGGGTTATTAAGTCAGGATAAATTTTTTATTAAGAGTACTGTTCTCGATAAAGAAGAAGCATCCAGATATCTCAGTGCCTACCTGTCTGAGATAATCAAATTTGCACTTAATGAGATTAAAGACGATGATAAAACCCTTAAACAGATTGAGCTTTCAAACAAAATAATTCAACTCTTGATTGAAAAGCTCCCTAAGCTGGGGCTTACCGAAAATTTGATTGAAAGTGAAGGGAAGTTACTTGAAGCGGTTTATTCTAGAATAGACGCCCCCTACTCCGATCCTGTTTTTAACGAGCGGATTAAACAGATCACACCATATACGAGACTAAGCCAGAGCGAATTATTTACTGGAAATAATGTAGGGATCTCCTTAGAAAGTGAGATTAAGAAAGAAATACTTTCATCTGATGAAATCTGTTGGCTTGTTTCGTTTATCAAGTACTCTGGCATCCGAATATTTAAAGAAGAATTAGAGGAATTCACCAATAACGGTAAAAAATTAAAAATAATTACAACATCGTACATGGGTGCAACTGACGTTAAAGCAGTTGAGTTTCTATCTAAATTAAAAAACACCGAAATAAAAGTCTCCTATAATGCTGATCATGAGCGATTACATGCTAAAGCCTATTTATTCTTAAGAAATACGGGGTTTAACACTGGCTACATAGGTTCTTCAAACATTTCACGATCAGCATTGACTAATGGACTGGAATGGAACTTGAAAGTAACTTCTAAGGAGATAAATCACATCATTGATAAATTCAAGAAAACATTTGATACCTATTGGGTTGATAAAGATTTTGAATTATATGAGCCTGGTCGAGATATTCAAAAGCTGAGTTTGGCCCTCAAACAGCAGAAAACATATGGTGGGCCAGTTATAACTACCTACTTCGATCTGAAACCATTTCCCTATCAGAACGAGATTCTCGAGAAATTGAATTCAGAACGGATAGTTCATCATCGATTTAAAAATCTCATTGTAGCTGCCACTGGTACCGGTAAAACAGTAATCTCTTCATTTGATTATAAATATTTTAAAGAAACTCATTCACGAGCGAGGCTGCTATTTGTGGCGCACCGTAAGGAAATATTGGAGCAGGCACAAAACACCTTTCAACATGTATTAAGAAATGCAAACTTTGGGGAGTTATGGGTTGATGGGGAGGAGCCTACCAACTACGATTATGTTTTTGCGTCGATACAAACGCTATCCAAAAGGATCAATCAAATTAAATTATCTGAAGATTTTTTTGATTTCATTATTATAGATGAAGTTCATCATATAGCGGCATCAACTTATCGGCCCGTATTGGAAAAATTCGCCCCAACAATTTTATTAGGTTTAACGGCAACGCCGGAACGGGGAGACGGCGAAGATATTTTAAAAGATTTTTGTAATGTAATTGCTGCGGAGATTAGGTTGCCTGAAGCGCTAAATAGGAAATTGCTGTCTCCGTTTCAATACTTTGCAATTTCAGACAACGTTGACTTATCCAAATTATCTTGGAAAAACGGCAGATATGAAATAAACGAGCTAACCAAAATTTACACTGAGAATGATAGAAGGATTAGTGATATTTTAACCAATTGCGAAAAGTATTTAACAGATGTGCATGACGTTATAGCACTTGGTTTTTGTGTCAGCCAGGAACATGCCAGATACATGGCCGAAAAGTTTACACTCGCCGGCTTAAAGGCGGATTACTTAACTAGCGATAGTTCGGGCGATAGGACTGAGTTGAGAGAGCGCTTAAGGAAAAAAGAGATCAATTACCTATTTGTTAGAGATATATTTAATGAGGGTGTTGATATACCCGAAATTGACACCGTTTTATTTTTAAGACCAACGGAAAGTTTAACCATTTTTCTCCAGCAACTTGGCCGCGGTTTAAGGCTTGCGGCAAACAAAGACTGTTTAACTGTTTTAGATTTTGTTGGCAATGCAAGACCCGAATATGATTTTGAACAGAAGTTTAGAGCGTTGGTAGGAAAAACGCATACATCCATCATTACCGAAATTGAAGATGAATTTCCTCATTTACCGCTGGGCTGTTCGATTGTATTAGAAAAGAAAGCAAAAGAAGTAATCTTAAAGAATATCAATGACGCTATCGGGTTTAACCGGCGTCAGCTGATATCAAAAATTCAGAACTTTAGACATCAATCTACCCTAAGCTTAAATCTTAATAATTTCATAGCATTTCAGCACATCGAACTACAATTGATATATAAAAAAGGTAGCTGGAGCCGCCTTTGTGTCGAAGCCGGAATTAAAGAAGATTTTGAAGAACCCAATGAAGATGAAATAACAAAAGGCATAAAAAGAATACTTCAATGTAATTCCATTAGCTATTTAACCTTCATTAATGATTTAATCCAGAACAAATTTAATATCGATTTAATTTGCCCCGGGCAAGAACAGATGCTCCTAATGCTTCATTATGATATTTGGCAAAAAGATGGGCCAAAAGCGGGTTTTAATTCTATTGAGGAAAGTGTTGCACAGATAGCCAAAAATCCGCAAATGGTTAAGGAACTAAGAGAAGTAATAGATTACTTAATGAACCAAGTCGATTTTGTCGAAAAAGATATTGATTTAAAATATCCTTTTCCGTTAAAAGTGCATAGCAGATATAACAGAGATCAGATATTGGCGGCCATTGGTTTGCATCAATTTGACAAAGCTTCATCAAATAGAGAGGGCGTTGCTTTAAACAAGACGCTGAATACTGAAGCGCTCTTTATAACGTTGAAGAAATCTGAAAAAGAATACTCTCCTTCAACGTTGTACGACGACTATGCAATCAATGAATACTTGTTTCATTGGCAATCACAAAATGCGACGTCTCCTGAATCCCCAAAAGGATTATCTTACATAAACCATGAAGAATTAGAAAAACAAATACTGTTGTTCGTCAGGGAGCAGAACGAGGACGAATACGGTTTCACGATGTCTTATGTATTTTTGGGTGATGCTAATTATGTAAAGTCAAGCGGTTCAAAACCAATGAATGTGGAATGGCAATTAAATGAACCTATGCCAGCCTATATTTGGAAGGAAAGCGGTAAACTTGCAATTGGGTAATAAGTTCACTTATATCCGATTGACAGGCCTAAACTATCCGGCTATCTTGGCCCCATGCCAAACATCAAATTCAATTACCTTTATCGCGATAGCGGCAACTACAAAAAATTCGATTCTGTAATATTTGCTAATCCTGATGATGTTGAGCTTTCCAATTTAGAAGCGCTCATCAAATCCAAATTGATTGATGAAACATGGTTTTATACCGGGCAGTGGAATTTGCCCGAAATATTTACCGATATAGTAGATTTTCGCGTCGATCCAACCTGGCATGAGTTTGAAAATCTAGAATATAGCGACGTACCGAATGACCATGACATTGGTTTAGAGGAGTTTATGGAATTGGTTAAAAAATCCAATGGGTTCGATCAAACTGCGCCGCCTTTTTAAAAATAAAGTGTAAACCCAAAACAGGACTAATCATCAAAAGTGTAAACCTATCCCAGGACGTGACAATTTTCGGGACTCAGTAAAAAAGTTGGAACGACTGACTATCAATTAATTACAGCTTCGCCTTTAAAACGGCAAAAATGGAATACCTGATTATGAGGCATTTACGCAAATGACGTCATTTTGCAAAAATCGAAACAGCTGATTATCAGTGTGTTTCACAGTGTTCCACGGTGTTCCGCAAATAAAAATGGAACGCTGGAACGCTGCTCCTATTATCCACGTTTAACTGGCTGGCGGGTTAAACGCCTCCTGTTCACTTCGTTAAGTTAGCAACAACCACCAAATAGTTTTCAAAACAAAAAAACACATCCGACTTGATTGGCCTGTAGTTAAAATAGTTTTTAGGTATACCTCTAAAATGCCCGATCTCGTAGGCCATTATTGTCAATTTTTTGCCGACATACTTTTGTTTCATTTTGTTTACTTGTAAAGTCTCCAGTGAGTCTGCTTCCTTTTTATGAATGCGTTTGTATAAACCGAACACGTCATTTGCCAATGTCCCTGTTTCATCTGTAAACGTCAGTAGTACCTTGCCTTGTATTCTTTTGCCGTTTACACTATTTATTTTCAACAGATACACATCTTCATAAACTTTCATTTGTAAGCGATCACCATCGTAAATCTCGGCATCTAATTTGGCAATCGTCCCGAACGGGATTCCCAATTTTGCTGTCAGGATGATTTTTGATTTGTCGCCTGTAGGGCTGTACCCCAGTTGCGCCCGCGACTTTGAACAAAGGCAGGTGAGGATAAAAATGACAGTTAAAAAGCGTCTCATTTAATTTTGGTTAATATGGCTGTGCGTTTTTGCAGTTACACCTAACGTTAAAGGATAAGCAGCGTTGCTATTTTTCTCTCCTGATCTTGTCGCGATGTTTGGTACCCCAATCCGCCAGGGCCTGCAAAACTTCATTCAAGGTGCCCGCATAATCCGTGATCTGGTATTCAACCACTACGGGCGATTGCGTGTGAACGATCCTTTTAACAAAACCATTCATTTCCAATTCTTTTAATTCGTTGGATAAAACCCGCGCCGAAATACCGTCTAAAGACCTTTGTATCTCATTAAAGCGCTTATTGCCTTCCCGCAGGGCCACAATTACCCGCAACTTCCATTTACCGCCGATTACATAAAGCGAATCGCCTATCGCGGTTAATGCCCCGGAACATCCCTGGCGGCTTATTGGCTGCACTAAACTCATAACTATCTTATTTTCAATAAACTATACAAAAGGTTACTACTAACCTTTTGTATAGTACTAACATTTTACAAGCAAATGTAAATAGATTTGCCCTTACAAAATTTAAAAACGATGAAAAAAATATTGCATATAATTTCGAGCCCGAGAGGCGAGGCCTCCTTAAGTATTAAATTGGGGAATGCTGTAATTGAAAAAATAAAAGCCGAATACCCCGGCAGCACCGTGACTGAAAGAAACCTGGTAACGCAAAACTTCCCCCAACTGGAAGAAGCGCATATAAGCTCTTTTCATACGCCGGCGGAACACAGAACATCGGCCAACATTGAAGCCGCCAGGCATTCGGATGAGGCCATAAAGGAGATTGAAGACGCGGACATTATCGTAATCGGCGCGCCGCTTTACAATTTCAGCATCCATTCGAGCCTGAAAGCATGGATAGACCATATAGTAAGGGCAGGTGTTACTTTTAAAATTAGTGCAAATGGCGCCGAAGGGCTTATAAACGGTAAAAAAGTTTATATCGCGTTATCGTCAGGTGGAGTTTATTCCGAAGGCCCATGGCAGCCATTTGACTTTGTTGAACCTTATTTGAAACATATTTTAGGCTTTATCGGCTTAAAAGATATCACCACGTTCCGTGTAGAAGGTTCAAATATACCCGGTGTAAAGGAAACTGCGCTGGAAAAAGGGATCAGCAGCATTCACCTGAATTAAAAAACACCATCAAATCAAAAGGCTTTGGCCGTTGTTCGAGGTCTTTTGATTTGAAAATTTCAGGACAAATTAAAACCGGTAAAGTTTCCCAATATCATCACCACTTCTCGTCCCCGACCGGCACAGCGTACCCACGTTGGGGCTAAATAACGCAAATGGCGCCCTTTATGGCGCCATTTGCAGGTATAGTTTGTGCTCAACCTAAAATCCCTTTAGTCCTTTATATGCAAAGCCTGCTGGACTTCCGAATAGTTTTTGGGGTTTACAGCACCCAGCGTGTGTACGCCTCCCGGAATAATTACATATCTGAACTGGTGCGCATTGGATATACTGCCGTAGGCATTAAGGCTGCTGGCAAGGTCAATCTGGATACTCCCCAGCGTAACATTATCCGACCATGTATCGATATTGGCCGTTGTGCCACTCATATATGTTATCACAATTGGCAGGTTGCTTACCTGGTTGGTTGGCCATATAACCGGGTTGTACCCATCCAGTTTAGCATAAACAAGTACCGAGCCCTTATCTAAAATAGCCTGGGTAATTGCCGACGCTGTTATAGTGGCATCAAAATGGAAAGTTCCGAAAATAGTATCCTTTTTGTAGGTCGAAGGTGTGATCCAGTCGGAATAAGTTACATTGGCAGTGCCTCTTAAAGCTAAAGCCGTACCCCATCCGCTGGCGGTTTTAGGACCGTAGAAAAACATATTGGTTTTGTTGATATAATAATCGCCAATGTTGCCAACAGCGGCAGGCGGATAAGTGGTGCCACTCAGGATGACTGAGCCAGGCGTTCCAGGCGCACCAGCTGTGCCTACCAGGTGTGTAGCGGTTCCCCACCCTGATGCCGTTTTTGGACCCCATAAGTAGTGCAGCGTAGTGTTAATATAAAAATCGCCTACGTTGCCTACGGCAGTGGGCGGGTTGTCGGTACCGCTCCAGATCGCGTTCCCTGCTACGTTAGTTGCTACAATAAATGAATTGTCGGTGGTGATGCCTGGGGTTTTGGCAGGTTTAACGGAGTTATTTTTTGTGCACGAGATGATAATCATGGCAACGGCAAAAAAAACAGATAGTGATAGTGTTAGCTTTTTCATTTTAGATGAATTTTAAATTTAAAAATTGATTGTTTATTGTTAAAAAAGGTAGAGCCAAAAAAGTGTAAGGACAGTAAGCAAATAATAATTTACCAATTTTGAGTACGAATACAGCTTTTTTCTCCATACGCCAAAACTATAGAACCTGCCAGGCAAAGCCTGCAGGGTATTTACGCGATATCTTGCGTAATTTCACGCAAAATCAAATCGAAAAAATAAAGGATAAATTTTGTTTTTACAGGGGGCTAAAAAGATAAATACAATCCTTTCGGGAGAAAAAGGCACAATAATTTAAATAAAAACAGGTGTTATATAATTGGCAATTCGCGTACCCAGAGCGGTATCAATAGTCAGGAATGAAAGCCAAATCCCTGATAATCATCAAGTATACGACTTTTAAATTATTATATCCAAACTCCTATGTTAAAATTTAGCTTTTCGTTTTAATTTTATAAGCAGGCGGGCTACCTGGCAACGGGCCACAAGCCGGGAGGTTTTCGGCAGCGGAAAATGCTTGCGGCCATTGGGGGGGCGTCTTTCAAGGACATTTACACTTTGTTTACAACTTCTGGTTGTCCTGTAGCTATTAAAATGCAGTAACTTGTTTAACTTAAAATGCGTATAAAATATTTGTAATATTCATTTAATGAAGATGATGAGAGTTGGAATCGCGCTTATTTTTGCTTATATCTTTATTATTCCGTGTGTATTTGCGCAAAAACTAACTTTAAATACCACCTGCATTAATAGCAATAATGGCTTATCGCAAAACTCAATACAATTTATTTTAAAGGACCGGTATGGTTTCATGTGGTTCGGCACCCAGGACGGACTTAATAAATACGATGGTTATAAGTTTACCGTATATAAAAATTCAAAAAGCGACCCTTCATCCATCGGTGCAAACCTTGTTAATTCAATCTGCGAGGATGCCGACGGAAATATTTGGGTAGGCACCCGTCTTGGTGGTGTTAGCCGGTACGACCGATCACGGGATGCATTTGTAAATTATAAGAACGATATACACGACCCAAACTCGCTCAGCAACAACAACGTCCAGGTTGTTTACAGCGACAAGGAATCGAATTTGTGGATTGGGACCGAAGATGGCTTAAATCTGCTGGACCACAAATCTGGAAAATTTAAACGCTTTTACAAAAACGCATCGGCTCCCGAAAGCCTTAGCAATTCAAACATAACTGCTATACTTGAAGATGAAGGTCATCATCTTTGGATAGGAACGGGCAGCGGTTTAAACCTGCTGAATCCAACCACCGGAAAATCCACCAAATTTTTTGATAGGAAAATTAAAGTTCATGGCGACAATAACTTTGTAAATGCGATAATAGAAGACGACAACAAAAACATTTGGATAGGTACCGGGAAAGGCTTAAATTTAATTAGCCGGAACGAAAATACCTATTCATACTACCCCATTGAACCCGACAAAAATTTAATCGGCAATATTAATTCCATTTACTGCCTGGCTAAAACCAGCGACAATAAATTTTGGATAGGTTCAAATACTACGCTTCAACTTTTTGATGCCGACAAAAAAAAGCTGATCCCCATTAGTGAAAAAACCAATGGCGAGGACTTGATGCCAAATGACGGGGTTTCGGCCTTACTCGAAGATAATGCAGGGATACTTTGGATAGGCACCACCAGCGAAGGCCTTGTTAAGTACGACCGGAACTTATCTATTTTCCCTTCATATAAGGCCTCGTTAAATAACAATCCTTCGGCCGCTAACATCATCAGGGGCATAGCCGAAGACAGTAAGGGTAACCTATACCTGGGTACCGATTTTGGCATTGAATATTTTAACAGGGCTAAGGGCACATATACCTCGTATAAGCATAGTTTAACCAACAATAACAGCTTATCCAACAATTACACGCTAACTGTACTGGTGAGTAAAAAAAGCGGCCTGGTGTGGATAGGTACGTATTCAAGCGGGCTCGATTGCTATGACCCAACTACGGGCAATTTTACGCATTTTACATCGGGGCCCGGCGTGGGGCAAATTCAGGGTGGCGGCATTTATGCCTTATTAGAAGATAAAAAAGGCAATATTTGGTTTAGCCCGGCCGATGGCGGCGTTTACGAATATGAGCCGGCAACAAAACGTTTCCGTCATTTTATGCACAATGACAAAGACGCCAACAGCGTTTGCGACAATACTATACAAGCCCTTTACGAAGACAAAAAAGGAAACATCTGGATGGGGGGATATAGCTACGGGCTAAGCATCTTCAATCCGTCAACCGGGGTCTTTTCGCAATTAAATGTTAAAAACAGTAAGCTCAGCAGCAACATAGTAAGTGCATTTTATGAAGATCCTTCCGGAAATATGTGGGTTGGTACCATGGATGGAGGATTAGAATGTTACCAGGCGACAACCCACCGGTTTGTTGGCTTTCCGGAAAACAACGGGGTGGTTAACAATACCATCAATTACATTGCCGGCGATGCGAAAGGTTACATCTGGATAAGTACTATACAGGGGATTGCTGAGTTGGACCCGGTTACCGGGCGATTCAAAAATTATGGGTACCACAATGGTCTCAGAAGCCTTGAATTTAATTTTGGTACAGGGGCAGTTTTAAGTGATGGCGAAATTGCGTTTGGCAGTATAAATGGTTTTAATATTGTCGATCCGCGTAACCTTCATTACAACCACAACAAACCTGCTGTTGCCATTACAGGGTTCGAGATATTTAACAGGCCCATCATTCCGAATACCCGAAAATCACCGCTAAGGCAAAGCATCGAATCGACGCGGGAAATCAGGCTCAATCACGCACAATCAGTATTTAGCCTTGATTTTGCAGCGTTGGATTATACCATCCCCGAAAATAATAAATATGCCTATAAGCTCGACGGTTTTGATACCGAATGGCGGTATGCCGGTACGGAGCGAAAAGCCACTTATACTAATTTAGACCCCCGCGAATACACATTCCGGGTAAAGGCCGCTAACGAAAACGGCATTTGGGGCGATAAGGAAACCACTATTAAAATAAAAATTGTGCCCCCCTATTGGATGACCTGGTGGTTCCGTGCGCTGGCGTTTACTTTATTTGCCGGCATAGTTTATTCGCTTTATTGGTATAAAAGCAATACCGAACGTAAGCAGAAAACAGAGTTGGAAAAACAGGTTAAAGTACGCACGCTTGAAATTGGCAAGCAAGCCAGCGATTTGCGTGCTTTGAACGATGAACTTCAGTTGCAAAAAGAGGAAATAATTTTTAAGTCGAAAGAACTGATGGAGAAGACCACCTCGCTTGAAAACCTTCTTGAAGAACTCACCCAACAAAAAAACCACGAACGGCAGGCACGCTTAATGGCTGAAAATGCCCGGCTGGAAGCAGATAAAGCCAACCTGGCCAAAAGCACGTTCCTGGCTACCATGAGTCACGAGATACGGACGCCACTTAATGGTGTTTTAGGAATGGCCGCGTTGCTGGCCGAAACAGAGCAGACACCGGAACAGCGGGATTACACCAATTCTATAGTTAAAAGCGGGGACTCGCTGCTGCTGGTTATCAATGACATTTTGGACTTCTCCAAGATAGAATCGGGCAACCTGAAGCTCGAACCGCATGTATTTGAATTGCGCAAGTGCGTAGAAGACATTATTGAGCTGTTTACCTATAAAGCCACCGAATCGGGGCTTCGGTTGTATTATCAAATAGACGAGGCTGTTCCACAATATATTATTGCCGACAGCCTGCGGCTAAAGCAGATATTGACAAACCTGGTTGGAAATGCAATAAAGTTTACCCATAAAGGAGAAATAGCAGTACGGATCAATGCCAAAAATCCCGAAAAAGATAATTTCAGCTTGCTTTTTGAAATTGTTGATACCGGGATAGGAATAAAAAAGGAGCAGGTGGGTAAACTATTCAAAGCGTTTAACCAGGGCGATTCATCCATTACCAGGCGTTATGGAGGCACCGGCCTCGGGCTGGTTATATGTCAGCGCCTGATTGGCCTGATGGGTGGAAACATTGGCGTAACCAGCAAATTTGGCGAAGGCAGCAATTTTAAGTTTGATATTACCTGCCTTAAAGTTGAGTCTGTTGGTACCGGCGATAGCCCTGCCAATGCTGTTGCTGCGGGCGACACCGGTGGCAAAAAATCATTACTATCGGTGGAATTTGCATTAAAATATCCAATGGCAATTTTGGTTGCCGAAGACAATTTAATGAACCAAAAACTAATATTAAGAGTGTTGAGTAAACTTGGTTACCAGGCAGAAATAGCCAACGATGGCACAGAAGTATTAGCTATGATGAAACAGAAAAACTACGATTTGATTTTGATGGATATACAAATGCCAAACATGGACGGCCTGGAAACCACGAGGATAATCAGGAAAAAAAACAGGTCGTACCCGGTAATAGCAGCCATGACGGCTAATGCTTTAAGTGAGGACAAGGACAACTGCCTGAAAGCAGGCATGGATGGTTATTTATCGAAGCCGTTAAGTATTGAAGTGTTAATTGAAAAACTGGTGGAGATATACGGAAAAGTCATGTCCCATATTCCGACCCACGAGTATACCGAAGTTAAATAACGGTTATCTGTAAGAACCTGCGGTTTTTTTTAGCGGTTAATTTATAGTAGTGCTCAGCTATGAATGTATTGGATACCCATCAGCGGGACACGGGAAGCTTTTGTCCACAGGCCTTGCCCGTTATTCTCGCGCTAGAAGAGGGGGATGCTTATTGATTTATTTGGTTTTCTCGTATGTGTAAAATTGCTTTTTCGATGCTCCCTATTATTTTAGTAGCGAGCTGTTTCGTGACGTGTCTTTCCGAGGTATGAACCAATCGATTTCGAATGACAATCCAATTACGCAATTCCATTATTTGACCTCCATCAATTAATTCGTGTTTATAAGCTAGATCTAAAAGTTTATTTAATGAATATATGTTGCCGGGCCTATCTACATACTTATATAACGTCCTCCGCAAAACATCTTCAAATAGTGTAACGGCAGAAATTACCGCGGCGGGAAATTCATTTTTGTTTAGCAGCCTTCTTGCCTCACTATTTATTCTTTCTTGGATGGTCCCGGCTATCTCCTCAAAATTACCTTGAAAAAGTGCTACGAAATCGTCAACATCCTCTAAAAAGTTTTCCGGCCTATCAATAAAGTGTAAATGATAAGCCGCCCCCAAAATCGGCGATTCATAGAATGAGTCTCGATTGCCTATAACAATCAGTTTTTGTTGATTAAGCTGTGTTAAGATCATTCCTAACTCGTTTCTCGTGGAATTTATGGAAATGTCAACTATAACAATAGACGCCTTATCGATTAATGAAGATATTGTAGCTAGAATGTTATCGCCGGATTGGATAAATTCGTCAACAGTGATTGGAACGAAGTTGTATTCCCTTACAATTGGAAAAATATATTTTTTATAAATTGAAATAAATTTTAACGGAATAGAAAAAAAACAAAGTCGGGAATAATCATCCGCATCAAGCGACAACTGAATTTTAGTGTTTTCATCCGTTACTGTGGTGAAACTAGGCAGCTCTTTAATCCAAAAGTCGCGCAGTTCCTCGAATACCTCCTCTAAGATAAGACCATAACTTTTCTTCGAATTTAAGGGAATGTTAATAACCTTCGCTCCACGCCGCTCGAATTTGAGCACACTTTGTTTAGTTGCACCTATATTTATAACGTACGCTTGTCTGCGTAGCTTGCCTAGCCGGTCTTTTATAAGTTGCCAAACTTGTCTAAAATCTGGGTCATCCAAACTATACCCTATGAAAAGGCATGTTTTTGATATAAGGAGATTAGCTAAGAAAGTTGCGAGCATCGGATAACGATTTAGAAACCCGTCATAATCATCTTCAGTGGCAATTAATCTTTTCGGATGATGCAAGTCGCCGTGAATTTTCAGAAGAGATACATCTTTTTTATTATGGTTGTTAATCGCGAGGTGTTCCTCATCGATAATTGGTCTACAATAAACATTGCATTGTTCATATGCGTTTTCAATTAAAAAATCAAAATTTGTAGTGCAAACTAGTTCAAACGGTATTTTTGAAAACGCAATATGCGCCCTACCGGGCTTGATAATTCCCGTTAATAAAAGTTCATTGAACTTTTCAACTAATTTAGTTTTTCCGTATTCCTGTTCATATGTAGAAATTGATTCAATAGGATTGTTATACTCATAATCTAAAGGAAGGTCTTTTGAAACCAACTCCCCTAGTTTATTCCAATCAGGCATTTCTTTGCCTTTGGGGATATCCGCATTTCTTGAAAACCCAGCTCCAATAAATGGTATTACTTGGCCACGAACCAAATCTTCCAAAAAAGGTATTGGAAAATTTTTTAAGTAAGTATAAGGTTTTAGTTTTTTTCTGTCAATCATGAATGGTTTAGGTGTTTATTTGAGGGTTAAATAAGCAATCAATATTTATTCTTCAACATACTTTAAAAGCAAAACTTAGATTTTGGTAAATATAAAGAGTATTGAACTTATTTCATTCTATCATATAAATATAGGTAGAAAACTTAAAGAATTTAATAAGTATTCGGATATGGACTCCAATCTTTATAATGTTCTCGACTGTGCAATACAGTCAAGAAGCTATTCGCATTAGGAAATTTTCTATTAACACGGATTTCTCTTTTTAAATTAAAGGGCCTACTCAATTCAAAATAATAATCTTTTACACGATCAAAAAAATTCAAATACAATTCAAATAATATAATGGTTTCATGAAATATATCAATCCATTCGTCAAAGCTTACTCCACCTACATCATCATCCTTGTTTTTATTGTTAAGTAAAATATTTCTGCCAAGAATAGCGTATTGCGAATGTGCAATTGCGTTTCGTATTTGCGACCGATGGCATTTTAAGAAACTGTCATATAGTTGAGGGATTTTATCTTTGAGTGTATCTTTAACGTAATTGAAAGCCTTATATCGCGGTAAATTTCCTTGATTACTTCGTCCTGGCGATTTAATTTTAAAATGCCAATCATAATCCTCCGCATTTATCAGCATACACAACTCATACCATTTTTTAAGAAAGGTTTCCCCTTCCCATATTTTCAAATATATAAGCATTTCCACCTGAATAGTAATGGCCTCTTGATGTGCGATTTGATTTATCTCCTCCGAACGTTCCTGAGTGTATTCATGTAATTTTAAATATTCTCCATAGCCGATATTTTCATAATCTTTTACATACTCACGGATAAAATCATGATTTGTACCTTCACAATGCCCCTCAATATCAGTCCCAATATTATAATACAGTCGAAGATTGCCCGGATTATTTGGGTCTTCCTCATTGCCTAAAACGGCATTTTCCATAACCAACAATAAATCTCCGGGATGAGTTTGATTTTTAATAGCAAGATTAAAAAGTTCATCAAAATATGGATTTAGAGATTTATCCTTTTCATTTAATATCTCATTAAATAACATAATTCATTTTTTAATAAATATAAATCAAATACGATGCACTTTTTTTTCTGACCCTCGCGGAATGAACGCGACTCGAACCCGTCCCCAAAGCTTTGGGGACCCGACAAGCACGCATTCTACCATTGAACTACCACTCCTTTAGGCCAACATTTAACCGCATTTAGCCTTCCATTCCATAAAATAATCGTTAATTATTTTATCAATATTTTGCCTGGTTGCACCATCCCAATACCCTTGGTCTTTTGAATATTTTAAATCCTCAAACGCGAAATACAGCAGATAAAAGTCATGAAGTGGCGGTTCGTAATTATTTTTTATATAGATCTCTTTTAAGATGTCCAACACACTAACGGCCGCAATTTCATGGTCAAGTGCTTTTGTAACTAAGTAGCATACATAATTTTTATAAACCAGTTCATGATTGGCCCAGCTTAAATTAAGTTCAGTAAGAACCTTATCGGTTAAGCTTCGCAATTCAAACTGGTTATAAGGCTCAACCTCGCCCGCAAGGATAACCAGGTTCTCTGATTCAAATCCTGCCTCAAGCATATCATAAGCCCATGCTATCCACCTTTTGTTGACATTTTGGCCAAGCATTTTAAAAGCTAGTATTTCTGCAGTTGATGGTATAGGATTCATAAGTTTCTACTAATATCGTTTATTATAGTTTGGATGTTGTTGCTATTGAGTCCGTTGTTATTAATTAAAAAGGATTGTCTTTTCGATCCGCCCAAAGGCGGAGAGAATTCTTCACCACCTGTCGTTTCCCCCTGCACAGCGCGAATGCATGGCGTATAAGATTTCTCGCTCGCGCTCGAAATGACAACTTTTTTCGTTACTGCCCTCGCGTCGCGACGCTCTATTCCCGGCCGTTGGTTCTCCCTCAAACCACCCAGATCCGGCCAATTTATCGCCACTTTTTTCAAATCCAGCCGATTTCGACCGAAAAACTGAATTTTTAAAAATAGCGAAACACCTGATTATCATTTAATTACAAAGAACACTCAAAAAGTTCTAATTTATGGAACACTTGATTATCAGCCACTTACAACAATTCAATAATTCTAAAAAGCATGAAACCATTGATTATCAGCATGTTTCACAGCGTTCCACGGTGTTCCGCGCAAAAAAAATGGAACACCTGGAACGCTTTTTTTTTTAATTAACATTTAACCATCATGTCATTGCGCGGAGCGTAGCGACAAAGCAACCCCGTAGCCATATATAGCGCCAATGCACTACGGTTGTGTAATGGCAACGAGGTTGCTTCGCTGCGCTCGCAATGACACGGTTTTGGGTTTTCTCCGCTGCCCACTGCCAACTTAAAACTGCCAACTCAATCCTCCGGCTTTTCCTTCGCATCCGCCATCCTTACTATCCTTGGCTCAAATTTGGCGAGGACCTCTACCAGGTCGTGCTGGGCGGCCATTACGGTGTGTATGTCCTTGTAGGCCATCGGCGCTTCGTCAATATCGCTGCCCATCAGGGTGATGCGTTTATCAACCAGGTTGGCGGCCACTGCGGCCTTGTCGATAGTTTTAAAGGCGGCGCTACGGCTCATCAGTCGCCCGGCGCCGTGACTGGCCGAGTTAATGCTGGCAGCATGGCCTTTGCCACGCACCACAAAGCCCGGTGTGCTCATGCTGCCGGGGATAACACCCAACACGCCTTCGCCGGCCGGGGTCGCGCCTTTACGGTGTACCATTACTTCGGTACCGTCGGGCAATTGCTCCTTCCAGGCAAAATTGTGGTGGTTTTCAATCATCATCACCGGCTGCAGGTTAAGCGCGCGGGCTATTTTACCGTGGATCTCGTGGTGGTTGGCGCTGGCGTATTCGCCAGCCAGGTTCATCGCAATCCAGTACTCCTGCCCTTCGTCCTTGTCCAGGTCGAGCCAGGCCAAATGCTTGGCTTCGGGCGGCAGTTTGGTTTTGGTCATGGCAATTTTGCTGTAATGGTCGGCCACATTACCCCCAAACCCACGCGAACCGGAGTGCGACAATAAAGCCAAATAATTACCTGCCGGGATGCCTGCTAGAGCACCCTCGGCAAGGCTTAATTCGCCCCATTCCACAAAATGGTTGCCTGTTCCGCTGGTACCCAGTTGTGCATAGGCCTTATCCTTCAGGTTACGGATCACCTTGGTTTCGCCCCATGTTTTGCTGTCAAACAGCGAGCTATCGAAATACGATTTTGTAGTACACCCCATCCCGAAATACGTATTATCCACCAGTATATTCTTTAGCTTGTCGTTCTCCGTATCCACCAGGCTTGCCGGCAAATCGAAAATGCTCAAACACATCCGGCAGGCAATATCTACCCCCACCGCAAAGGGAATGATGGTATTAGCCCTAGTGGCCAGCACCCCGCCAATAGGCAAACCATAACCCTGGTGGGCATCGGGCATAAGGGCGCCGGCGACAGCTATGGGCAATTGAATAGCTGTTTTCATCTGTGCCAGCGCCCCCACCTCAATGTGTTCCAGTCCCCAAACAGGGAATTCGGCCATCTCTTCCTTCAGCTTAAAAATGCTGCGTTCTTGTTTTACAAACTTTCCTTCTTTACGCAGGGCAATCACGTCGTCCGCCAGGTTTTTAAACTTTCCGCCTTTTTTAAGGGCATACGGCATCGGGTCATCAATCAGCGCTTCCAGGTTTGCCAGGATATTCGGCTTGTCCATCACCTGGTGCTTTAAAAGTCCGTTTGCTACGCGACTGAAGTTTACCAATATTTCCACATCGTTAATACCGAGGGCTTTGAGTTCGTTGTTACTGATCTTTTGCCCCCCGACCTCCTGAAGCGGGAGTACATGCTGAGGGTTATTTTCTTTTCTCATGATACAAAGAGATATACCCACTGCGCAATCTATTTGCGCAGTAAAAAATTATTTTTTAATTTCGGACGTGGGATGTTCGATTTCGGATTTATTAGCACTACTAACCATTCTTAAATCTAACTTTCAAAATCACAATTCCGAAATCCAACTTCCGAAATCCGAAATCCGTTATGCCTGTAAACCGCAACGCCCTCATCCGCTACCGCACCATCGACAGCTGCCTGCAAAACCGCTTCAAAAAGTGGACTTTGGAAGACCTGATAGATGCCTGTTCCGATGCCTTATACGAATACCAGGGCATTAACACCGGCGTAAGCCGCCGGACAGTACAGGCCGATATCGAGATGATGCGCAGCAACAAGCTCGGCTACGAAGCGCCCATTGTAGTGACGGATAAAAAGTATTACACCTACTCCGATAAAAAATACAGTATCACCAATATCCCTATAAACCAGCAGGACATGCAGGTTTTAAGCGAGGTGGCTATCCTGCTGAAACAGTTTAAAGGCTTCAGCCATTTTACCGACCTTAACGAAATGGTGAGCAAGCTTGAAGATAAGATCTATACACAAAAAACATCGTCGCCGCCGGTTATTGATTTTGAGAAGAACGACAACCTGAAGGGATTAGAATGGATAGAGATCATCAGGAATGCTATTGTAGCTAAAAAAACGATGTACATTACCTATCAATCGTTTAAGGCGCGGGAGGCCAGCACCTTTTGCTTTAGCGGGTATTTACTGAAAGAATACCGCAACCGGTGGTTTCTGCTGGGCCGATCGCACCAGCGGCATGCCTTGCTTAACCTGGCGCTCGACCGTATCCAGGCCATTGAAATGCATACCGACGATTACCGCGAAAATACTGAAATCGACCTGGTTACTTATTACAGCGACGTCATTGGGGTAACTAAATCGCCGGGGCAGCGAGATTGCGAGGTTGTTTTTTGGATTGATGAAGCAAATGCCCCATACATCATCACCAAGCCGTTGCATCCTACCCAAAAACTTTTAAGCAACGAGGTTGACGGCAAAATCTTCAGCATCCGGGTGATCCACAATTTTGAGCTGGAGCGCGAACTGCTTGGTTTTGGCCCAAAGATAAAAGTATTGGGTCCAAGATTACTGCGAAAGGTGATAAAAGAGCAGCTAAGGAAAGCGCTGGAATTCTACGGATAGTGATGAACATTCCTGGATAAGTTATTACAGTACTGCTATTAGTATTTATTTTCTTTTTAATTAAATAAATAAAATAAAAAACAATATTGTAATGGGTCTGTTACATAATGATATATAACTAATAAACATCATTATGAAAAGGATCAGTTTAATATTATTAATAGCCGGCATGATTTGGACAGTCCAAACGGCACAGGCCCAAACCCAGGATACGACCAAAAACCACATCGAAGTTAAAAAGAAGGTTAAAAGGGGTGCTCACGGGCGTACCGTAACCAAAATTAAAATGACAGGCACCGGAACCCCTGATGCTATCAACGACGCAGCCGATGGCGCAGCTACCGGTCATTTGAAGCCCGCTCCTACTCCAGCTCCTGTAATAGTAACCCCGCCGCCGGCTCCAGCACCGGAACCAGCGCCCGCACCAGCACCAACAGTAGTTGTAGTACATGATACCGTACGTACGCCTGCGCCTGCCGCTGTACCAATTGCGCCACCGCCGCCCGGAACAACCGAGGTAACTACTACCACCGAAACTAAACCGGTTACTACTGCCAGTGTAACTACGCACCATGTTACGCATACCGCAACAGCATACCACAAACCGGTGCATACTTACCACAAAGTTTACCACAGAACTGCGACAACAACCCCGGCAACAAAAACTACTACTACCACCACAGTTAAAAAAACTGAATAAAAGTGGTGTCCTAAATAAACAGACTTACGAAGTTTTAAAAACTTCGTAAGTCTTTCGCTAAGTAAATCTTAACCGCTAACCTATCCCTGTAGCCATATCTTGGCTCCTGATTCTTGACTCCTGACTCTTTCCTGCACAGGTTAATTTTTGTTAAAAAACCCGCATCCATACAAAACATTCCGTGAAAGATGATATTTTTACCTATACCCTCATCAACATCGTATGTTCAACAACTACTTTAAACTGGCGCTGCGCAATACCTGGAAACATAAAACCACTACAGCTATCAATATTTTAAGCCTTTCGATAGGCATAACCTGTTGTGCGCTGGTATTTTTATACGCCCAACGCGAGTTTAGTTTCGATAAGGGTTTTGATAACAGCAGCGATATTTACCGGGTAACATCAACCTTTAAAGGCGGCTCTGGCGCACCAACAGCCGGCTTGCCCTTTGAAGATATCAAAGAAAGCGAAATCCCCGAAGTGGAGCAGGTCAGCCGCCTTGACCCTACCTACGGAACTGTAATTGTACAGGCAGCCGGCAACAGTACCTCCACGCCCTATGCGGTTAACTCAGGCTATTGGGTCGATCCTGCTTTCTTTGATATCTTCTCCTTCCATTTTTTAAGCGGCAACCGCCAAACAGCCTTAAGCGCACCCAATACGGTGGTATTGTCGGCGTCGCTGGCAAAAAAACTCTTCGGCGTCGCTTATCCCATTGGTAAAACCATTAAAACCAACGGCGGCACTTATACTGTTTCAGGTGTTTTTGGTGAAGATATTTTAAACCACATTCAGGCCGATTTTTTTGCATCCAACAACAGCGACCATATCCGCGACAAAATAAACAACGCTAACAATTGGGTGGTCGATGATAATTACTATACCTACATCAAACTAAAACATAGCGCCAGCCTGCCGCACGTGCTCGCTGAAATAACTGCCTATACGCAACGCCACGCCGGGCAGCAAATGAAAACTTATAACGATCACCTTACCACATCGTTACAAGCCTTAACCGATATTCACCTGCACTCCCAGGGCTATGTTGATTACCTGGCCTACAAACAGGGCGATATAAAATACCTCCAGGTACTGGCTATAATCGCTTTTTTTGTGCTGGTGCTGGGTTGTATCAACTACATCAACCTAACCACAGCGCAGGCCCTTTCGCGTGCGCGCGAAGTGGGTGTACGCCGCGTATTGGGAGCGGGAAAAAGCGCCATCCGTTTACAATTTATCATAGAAACCATGGCTGTTAGCTTGGCCGCGCTCATTGTGGCTGCAGGGCTTTCAATTTTATTCCTGCCCATATTTAACAGTTTCACGGGCCAGCAACTATCATTTTTGGCGCCCGAAAACCGGAGTCTTATCCTTTGGGTTTTACCGGCTACGCTTTTGGTTGGCTTTATGACCAGTTTGTACCCTGCGTTTAACTTATCGGCCTTTAAGCCGGTAAAAGTATTAAAAGGCAAAATAGCCGATGCGCAGGGTACCTTCAGTATCCGTAAGGTGCTTATTGTATCGCAGTTTGCCATTTCAACCTGTTTGGTATTTGCAACGCTGGTGATATACAGCCAGCTCCATTACATTATCAACGCCAAACCGGGTTTCGACCAGGACCAGCAACTCACTATCGATTTAAACAGCGACCAAGCCCGCAACAACAGCACCGCATTCATCGCGCAGCTTAAAAGCAATCCTAATTTTAAATCGGTAAGCGGGGCCACGGGAGCATTGTATTCCGGCGATATGAATTTTTATACGCCCGAAAAAACGATAAATGATAAGCAGGATGTTTTCCTGGATTTCACCGATGAAAATTATGTAAACACGCTGGGTGTGCAATTGGTGTCGGGCAGCAATTTTACGCCCCAGGCTTTTAACAATACCGATATGCAGCAGGATATGGAACTCAATGATATGGGCAGGCAGGTAATCTTTAATGAAGAAGCAATCCGCGTGCTAGGGCTCGATAGCAGTACCGCTGTGGGTAAATATGTCTCGCATCTGCATAATGGCGTGGTTTATCAATATAAAATTGTGGGCGTGCTAAAAAACTATCATTATTTTTCGCTGCACACGGCCATTGGCGCTTATGGAATTATCCCGGTAAACCCAAAACGGTTTACTACCATTATTGCAAAAGTTAACGGCAATCAAATGGCTGCTGCTATTAAATACGCAGGCAATCAGTGGAAGCAACTTAACCCCGATGCGCCGTTCTCCTATAATTTTTTAAGCGATGTTTTTCGGTGGGATTATATCAGCGATCAGCGCGAACAGCAACTGATTGGTTCCTATACTTTTGTGGCGGTACTCGTATCGTGCCTGGGTCTGCTGGGGCTTATTACCTACACAGTTACACAAAAGGCCCGGGAAATAGGCATCCGCAAGGTAATCGGCGCCAGCGAAGCCAATATCGTGATGTTGTTTTCGAAACAATATTTTAAGTTGATATTGATTGCCAACCTGATAGCCTGGCCCGTTGGCTGGTACCTCATGAATAACTGGTTGACTGGTTTTGCCTACCGGATTAATATTAACTGGTGGATGTTTGCTGCAACCTTGTTAGCAGGCATCTTTATTGCCTTTTCAACCATAGCATTTAAAACCATAAAGGCAGCAACGGCAAACCCGGTAGATAGTTTGCGGGCCGAGTAACCGTCCGCTATGCAATACCCATCGGGACTATTTTATTTATCGATCCGCCCCTGTCAACCAAAATGGCTTCGCCCGATTTGATGGTTTTATTTTCGCCCGAGAAAATGTCCGCAACCGCTGCCGCAATATCTTCGGGCAGAGCTATCGTTCCGCTTGGATTAATACTTCCGCCAAATCCTGCTTTAGCTTCAGGCTGAAAACCTGTTAACCGGTCAATCATTGGCGTATCGGTAACCCATGGACAAACGGCAAAAACATTGATATTTTGTTCGGCAAAACCCGCCGCTGTCGACTGCGTCATACTGAGCACGGCGGCTTTACTGGCGCCATAAATGATGGCAGTACCAAAAGGGATGATTGTCCCCACAAACGAGGATACATTAACAATAATACCCCCATGCTGTTTAATCATGCCGGGTATAACATGTTTGGTGCATAAAAATACACCCTTTACGTTTGCAGCCAAAACCTCATCAACCACTTGCTCCGTGTTTATTTCAATGGGTCCCATTGCCCCTTCTACACCTGCATTGTTAAATAAATAATCAATCCTGCCAAACCTGCTTATTGTTGCTTCAACCAGGTTAATTACATCGCTTTCGCGGCTTACGTCAGTTTGAACAAATATTACTTTTGCGCCACCTCCTGCTATTTCAGCAGCCGCGGCGTCGCCCGATTGCTTGTTACGACCGGCCAATACAATATTAATGCCCAGGCTTGCCAGTTTAGTGGCTACCTGTCTGCCTATTCCTGTTGCGCCGCCGGTAATAATTGCAACTTTATTTTGTGTAGTTTCTCCCATAATGTTTAATCAGTTTTAATAAATCAGGTTTATTCATTTGATACAGGTGGCTCAAAAAGCACACGGAATCATCTTATAAATAAACAGCTCATACCACAGATTAAAAATGTGAGATAAGTAGTATTTTCTGTCCAGGGGAAACCCGGGAAGAATTTGTCTCCGGCAGGTGCAGCTTTCGCTGCACCGCCTTCAACAAGGGATATATACTAGGGGTATTAGTCAATTTGATTATATCCGGCTCACTATACCGCTTTCAACACGTTTGCGGTACGACCAGAAAAACACTATCGGGAAAACAAAGAGGTTAAAAATGGTATTGGTGATCAATCCCCCGATAACCACAATGGCCAGGGGTTTTGATGCTTCGGAGCCTATACCGTTCGACATAGCGGCCGGTAACAACCCTATGGCCGCCATCATGGCCGTCATCACAACCGGGCGCAAACGATCGGCAACGCCATCCTTAACGGCCACTGCGAAGGATGTCCAATGCGTGTGATGCCTCAGTTCGGCGATATTACTTTTAAACTTGGTGATCAGGATAACGCCGTTTTGTACGCAAATACCAAACAGGGCAATAAAGCCAATACCGGCAGAAATATTAAAGTTAACCCCCGTTATCAGCAGCGCCAGGATGCCGCCCATAATGGCGAAGGGCACGTTATTAAGCACCAGTAACGAATCCCGGAAGTTGCCGAAAAGGATAAACAGGATGAAAAATATAATAAGCAGGCTAATAGGCACAACCTGGCTCAGCCTCTTGGTAGCGCGCTGTTGGTTTTCAAAATCCCCGGCCCATTGCAGCGAATAGCCTTTGGGCAATTGCAGGCGATCGTTCACTTTATCCTGGGCCTCTTTAATGGTGCTGCCCATGTCGCGACCACGGATAGAAAATTTAATGGCCCCATACCGCCGGTTACGGTCGCGGTATATCATGCTTACGCCGGTAATCTTTTCTATACTCGAAATTTCACGCAGCGGCACGGTATTGTTATCAAGCGTAGGCACGCGCAAATCGCCTATAGATTCTTCGTTGTTCCGGAAGTCTTCGGGATAGCGTATGCGCAGGTCAAACTTTTGTTCGCCTTCATAAATTTGTGTTACGGCTTTACCACCTATGGCCATTTCAATTACGGCATTGGCATCGGCAGCGGTTACGCCATATTGGGCCATTTTTTGCTGATTTAGGTCGATAAGCAACTCAGGCTGACCCATATTGTGCATAATACCCAGGTCCGTGATGCCTTTTACAGTTTTCAAAACCGAATCGATCACTACCTCTTTATTCTCGATGAACTTATAATCATCGCCAAACATTTTCACCACGATAGACCCCTTTACACCTGAAACCGCTTCCTCCACATTATCCGAAATGGGCTGCGAAAAATTCAAATCGATCCCCGGAAAATTTTTCAGCTTTTCCTGCATGCGGGCTATCAGTTGCTCTTTGGTTTCTTTTATCTTCCAATCTTCTTCGGGCTTTATATCCACATGAAATTCAATGTTATAAAATCCGGTGGCGTCGGTACCGTCATTAGGCCTGCCCGTTTGCGACATAACCTGTTTCACCTCATCAAAACTCAGGAAGATGCGCCGCATTTCATTCGCCAGCCTAACGGATTCCTTTAGCGAAATGCTCAATGGGCCGGTCGCCCTTACGTAAATGGATCCCTCGTTCAATTCGGGTAAAAACTCGGTACCCAGCAATTTAAAACAACCCAGGCTCAGCACCAGCGCCGCAATAGCAACCGGGAACACAACTTTTCGCGCCCTGAAACAGAAAGCGTAAAACTTCATGGCATTTTTGGTGATAAACTCCACAAAAGGATTGTGCCGCTCCTTAACATCTTTGCGCAGCAATACACTGGCTAAAGCCGGCACAAACGTAAACGTGAGGATAACCGCACCCAGCAAGGCGAAACCTAGCGTCCATGCCAGCGGCGAGAACATTTTTCCTTCAACTTTTTCAAAACTAAAAATGGGCAGCAGCCCGGTAATGATAATCAGCTTGGCAAAAAATATTCCTTTGCCGTTAACCAGGCAGGCCTTTTTGATAAGGCCCAGCTTGCTCATTTTATTGTAATTGGGCATGCCAATCTCTTTGGCGCGATGATCGAGCACAACAAATATCCCCTCCACCATTACTACTGCTCCATCGATAATTATCCCAAAGTCGATAGCGCCCATCGAGAGTAAATTGGCCGACATCCCCTTCAGCTTTAAACATATAAAAGCAAACAGCAATGCCAGCGGGATAATGAGCGATACGATGAGCGTGGTGCGCCAGTCAGCCATGAAAAGAAAGACGATGATGGTCACAAAAACAATACCCTCGGCCATATTGTGCAGCACCGTATGAGTGGCAAAATTCACCAGGTCTTCGCGATCATAAAATGGTTTTATCTTAACGTCATCCGGCAAAATGGAATTGTTTAACTCGGCCAGTTTAAGTTTCAGATCGTGTATAACAACGTTCGGATTCTCGCCTTTACGCATCACCACTATACCTTCCACAACATCGGGATCCTTATCGCGGCCCACCTGGCCGAGTCGTGGCAAAGCAGACTCCGTAACTTCGGCTATAGTTTTTACATATATTGGCGTGCCCTTAATATTGTTTATAACTATATTCTTAATCTCGTCGATATTGTTCAGCAGTCCAATACCTCTAACCGCAAAAGCCTGGCCGCCTTCATCAATCACATCACCACCCACATTTACATTACTTTTTGATACGGCATCGTACAATTGCAGCGGGGTTACATTATATTGAACTGCTTTTTCCGGGTTGATGGTGATCTGGTAAGTCTTCACTTCGCCGCCAAAACTATTTACATCCGCAACGCCGGGTACGGCTTTTATTTCGCGCTCAACAACCCAATCCTCTATGGTTTTGAGTTCCCGTACCGATTTATGATTACTGGTAAGTGTAAACCTATAAATTTCGCCTGTAGGGCCATAAGGCGGTTCAATAGCGGGATTAACGCCGTCCGGCAGATCAGCATCGCTCAAATGGTTGTTTATCTGTAAACGCGCAAAAGCATAATCTACATCATCATCAAAAGTAATGGTTACTACCGATAGGCCAAATAGCGATGATGACCGTACGCTCACCTTTTTTTCGGCTGGATTTAATGCCAGTTCGATAGGGCGGGTAACAAATTTCTCCACCTCTTCAGCGCTCCGGCCGGGCCATTGCGAAATGATGACAACGGAGGTATTAGTTACATCAGGAAAAGCATCGATACTGATAGTACGGAAACTGATATAACCTGCAACCGCCAGCAAAGCCGTCACAAAAAATATGAAGAACCTGTTTTTTAAGGCGAACGAAAGAATATTTTTTATGAATCGATTCATGTTGATTGCGGATTGCGGAAGTTGGATTTCGGAATTATCTTAGTTCCGGGCCGGGATATTTTATTTCTTTTTTTATTAAAGAATATTGTTTATGGCTATACAAAGCACAATTTTTTTATTCCGAAATCGACACTCCGACTTCCGAATTCCTTCATCATCATTCTTTCAGCGACTCATACAAATACACTTGCCGTGATTTCACTATCCTGTCGCCGGCCTTAAGACCTTTGCTGATATAAGCGCGGTCCTCTACCCTTTTGCTTATTTCAACAGGCTGAATGTGCACCTTTGCAGGACCATCAACTACCATTACATAATTCCGGTCATTATCAAAAACCAGCGCGTTGCTGTTGATAAATGGCAGGTCCTCGCCTGATTTTGCCCTGATCATGATATTGGCAAACATCCCCGGCTTCAGTAAATTTCCCGGATTGCTGATTTTGATCCTTGCATGCATCACCTTATTATCAGGATCGAGCATATTATCAATCTTATCTATTTTGCCGTCGAATGTTTTATTGGGATACGATAGCGTCGTGATCTTCACCGGGTCGCCGGTTTGTATTTTGGAGATATCGGACTCGTAAACATTTACCAAAACATATACAGTCGATAAATCGGCAATGGTGAACAGGTTCTGACTATTATCGGCGCGCACCTGTGTATTGCTGGTCAGGTTTTTCTCCACCACAAAGCCTGATAAGGGCGCTTTTACTTCGTAGCCGTTTTCGTTGCTTTTATTAATGGATACAACCGCACCCGCACGTTTACTTTCGGCAACTGCTTTCTGATAATCGGATTTTGCCTGCTCCAGGTCCTTTTGCGATGCCAGTCCGCTTTTGTACATATCCTCGGTCGATTCCATTATCCGGCGCGTGTTCCGCACATCTGCTTCCGATGCTATATAATCTTTATTGTACCCGGCCATTTCTGCGCTTTTCATAATAGCCAGCGTTTGCCCTTTATGCACTACATCGCCCAGTTGCACATTCACATTTTCGGCTACGCCGCTCACCAAGGGGAATATTTTCACCATCTTGGTTTCGTCAGGCGCTATATTGCCGGTCAGGGTTATCTGGGTTAAAGCGCTTGCCTCCTGCACGGTATCAATCAACAGGCTTTTCAGTAAAGCATTGGTTACCTCAAACTTCGTATCCTTCTCCTGTGCCCCGTCAGCATGATGGCAACTTTGCATCGCCACCACGCTGATTAAAAAGGCAACTGTTGTAGTCAGTATTTTAAAGGGGTACTTGTTCATGCTTAAATTCTTCATTGTTGATTAAAAAAAGGTGTCCCGGTAACATAATTAAGCTGTTCCAAAGAGGCTACACGATTCAGCTCAAGGGTATTCAACTGCAGGGTATTGGTTTTGTACGAGTCGTAAAAATCAAGGAACTCCAGTAAACCGATATTTCTCTTTTCGTAATTCTTATAAACTTCCTGTATCAGGTGATTAAAATCCGTTTTAAACTGCGGATCAAAACTGTTGTACAATTTTTCGAGCCGCAACGCGCCTTTATAGTTGGTGGCAACATCGCTTTCCACCTGGTCCTGGCTGCTTTGTAATTTCACTTTGCTTTGGTCAATCGCTATGCGCGCCTGTTTAATGCCGCCCTGGTTGCGGTTAAAAAATGGCAGGTTAAATTCAACACCGGCGCCTAAAAAATTGGTACCATAACCGCCGTATTTATCGTAATTAATAGAAACAGAAAAATCCGGAACCGCCGTGGCTTTTTGCAATTGCAGGTTAAGGCTATTGTAATCAACCGTTGCTTTCGCCAGCTTCAGGTCGTAACGGTTTGTATAGGCGGAATCTAACAGGGTTTGGTAGGGTGTGCTTTCAACAATGCTTTTGCCATCAAGGTCGTAGTTGTACAATGGCTGCACATAAATGCCTGGCTTTGCTTTTATCAGCAGTTTAAATTCGCTCTGTACGGTATCAATGCTCACCTGCAGGTTATTGTATTCGGCCTGCAGCGTGTACAATTGCGATTGTATGCGCAGCACTTCCTTTTGCGCAACATTCCCTTTGCTGTATTGGTCCTTAAAAATCGCGAGCGTTTTGGTCAGCGAGTTAATTTCATCGTTATAAACCCTTGCCGATTGCTCCTGGAAGTAAATGCTGTAAAAATCGTTCCTGAGCGTAAATTTCAAGGTGCGCAGCAGATCGAAAAACTGGTATTTGGCCTGCTCCACACCCATTTGTGCCAGCCTGATATTTTTGTTGCGCTTGCCGGCGGTAGTAAAAAGCTGCGACACGCTGAACGATTGATCTTTATAAGCGGGCCCCTGCGAGGCATCGTTGGCATGGATACCGTTGGTAAAACTAAAGTCGGGATTGGCGAATAGGCGTGCAGTGATAATTTGCGCACTCGCATTATCAATATTATATCGCTGAATAATTATCTGCAGGTTATTTTTTAAAAATTGATCTTCGGCTTGTTTAACAGTTATCTTGAGGGTATCGCTTGAGGGGGTTTGCGCAAAAACTGAAAGAGCGGTTATTAGAAGTCCAATTTGAAAAAATATAAAAACACTAAAAAATCTCGAAAACATACATCACTTTGATGCAGCAAATTTAAATTACCCGTATTAAAGCTGAATTAAAGGGAGATTAGAATAACATTAGAATTTTACCGCGCAAATTTAATGGTGACGGTGGTGCTTTCGCCTGGCACCGAATCAACGGTAATGGTACCGTTAAACAGGCTGATAATCTTACCGGTTACATACAAGCCAACGCCATTGCCCTGGAAAGCCTTTACATTAGTACCCCTGTAAAACGATTGGAATATTTTGTTCAACTCATCCGGCATGATGCCTATTCCATGATCGGTAATGCTAACGCTGATCCCTTTTTTATCGGCATGCAAACCGCATTGCACGGGCTTGTTTCCTGAAAATTTAAAGGCGTTACCTATAATATTATTAAAAGCTATAGTTAATAACGATTTGTTTGCATTAAGCAGCAGTTGTTCATGATCATCGGGCAGGTGCAAAATATTAACGCTGAATAGGCCTTTGCCGACCCTGGCCGTCCAGTAATCGCTTAACTCCCATATCAGCTCATCAATGGCAACGGGTTTAAGCGCAGGCTGAGTGTAGTTCATATCCACATGTGCCAGTTCCAGCAGGCTGGTAATGGTTTCGTTAAGGCGTTCGGCATCTGTTAACACGGAGTGCAGTACCTGTTCATATTCGGCATTGCTGCGCAGTTTGTGCAGGGTAATTTCAATTTCGCCAATAATGGTGGTAATAGGCGTCCGTAACTCGTGCGAGGCATTTATTACGAAGGTTTGCTGCAGTTCGAAGGCATTTTCCAGGTGCTCCAGCAGTTGGTTAAAATTGTGGGCCAGGGCGCTTATTTCATCTTTTCCGTTACCTTCATCAACACGCATACTCAAGTTACCGGCCCTAACCTGCCGCATTTGGTCAATCACCCTATCAATGGGTTGTAACGATTTTTCAGCAAACCAGCGGCTGGTAATAAACAGGCCAGATGTTACGCTGATGAGCAGGATGACCATACTTTCAATGAGGTCGGTAAACCGTTTATTTCCCTGCTCGTCGACGGCCGACACCAGTATTACAAAGTTACCCTGGTTGTCGTTATAATAAATACCAACCGTCTGTCTTTCCCCTTCCGCAAACTCCATGTGCCTGCGCTTTCGAACGGCGTCAATTATAGGCCCCGACCAAAACTGATTCCTGTCCTTTATAAACGACGCGGCATTTTTATCATCGTAAAACCTGATAACTTCATGCGGAATGGGTTGCAGATAGCGTTCGCGTACATGACTTAAGGAGTCGGGCGATATTTCATCAGCTTCCAGGTACAACTGGGCCGCCACATTGGCACGGTAGGTTAAATGATCATAAAACTGCGATTTGAGTAACGAACTGAAGATAATACAGATAACGGACTGTACAATCAACAGCACAATGGCGCTTATTGCCGTAAAATAAAGTGAAAGCCTGTTTTTTATCTTCATTGGTTGTACCTACCATCGGTCCTGAGTTCTGAAAAAAACGTCCGCAAAAAAATATTGTAAAAACTAAAACACTATTCTTTCCGGCTCATAAAACTCTGTGTTACTTTGTGCCTTCTCTGTGGCCTCTGTGGTAAAAATTTGAACTGCTTTTTATTTCTCACTCTTCAAAATATACCCCATCCCAATAACCGTATGGATCAGCTTATTTTTAAAGCCTTTTTCAATTTTATTGCGCAAATAGTTTACATATACATCAATAAAATTGGTGCCGGTATCAAAATCAATTTTCCAAACCTGTTCGGCAATATACTCCCGCGATAATACTTTATTGGGGTGACTCATAAACAACTCCAGCAGGGCAAATTCTTTGGCGGTGAGGGCCATCTGGTTACCGGCGCGTTCGGCAATGTTGCTCCAGGTATCCAGTTTCAGGTCGTCAAAAGTAAGGACATGTTCTTCGGGTGCATTGACGCTTTGCCTGCGGAGTAAAGCTTCAATACGGGCAAGCAATTCGCTGAAATGAAAGGGCTTGGTCATGTAATCATCCGCCCCGGCCTTTAATCCCGACACCTTATTTTGCACCTGTTCAAGTGCCGACAACATCAGGATTGGCGTTTTGTTGTTGTTTTGGCGTATCTGGCGGCAAAGTTCAATCCCATTAATATCGGGCAGCATTACATCAAGTATAATCAAATCAAAGTCGGCGCCCTGCAACAGCATTTTTGCGGACTGACCATCTTTTGCAGTCTTTACTTTATAAGCGTGCTCCTCCAGGCCTTTGCAAATAAAAGCCGCAACTTTTTGTTCGTCTTCAACTAAACAGATATTCGCCATGATAGCAAAGATAAACTAAGATTAACCAGGATTTGCAGGAGAAATAGATTTTAGGATAGTTCTAATGCGGATTTAATGTGAGGGTTTCTATCGATGGAATGTAGGGCCCAGTAATTGGTATCAATACTATTAAATGAAGGCCAGTTTATAAAAGCAATTTTGATGTCGCATTCAAAAGACTTAAATTTGTATTAAACGCCATCAACATGACAACACTAGCTATCCGGCAAAAATTAATCAGCTACCTCGCGGAAGCCGACGATAGCAAAATAACGGCTATCTACACGCTTCTAAAAAACGAAATTGAAGCGGAAAACACATTCAAGTTAACCGATGAAGAATTAGAAATGCTTGAAAAAGAACATGAAATGCATGTAAACGGTTTAAGCAAATCATATACACGGGAAGAAGCCAGGCAAATCATTAAAGGGCAGCGGGCGTTTTAATGTACCAGTTAATCATTAAACAGCGGGCCATTAAAATGGCTACCCAAGCTTATAAATGGTACGAGAAAAGGCAGCCGGGGCTCGGTGACTCTTTCTTGAATGAAGTGGATGACTGTTATGACAGGATAGAATCTGCGCCGCTGCTATACGCGAAAATCGAGAAAAACTTCAGACAAATTCTTTTAAGGTCCTTCCCCTATGTTTTGGTTTTCGAAATTATTGATAATGATGTGGTTGTTTATGCCGTATTCCACACAAGTCGTGACACCCGGAAAAAATTTAAAAGGTAGCGCTTACTTCTAAAGTCCAAATCAAAATATCCGCTGCTGTATTACAGCCATAAACCTGTCCTTAAACTTTTCGCTGATGGGAATCTGTTTGTTGGCAATGTAAATGTGGTTATCCTGTATTTTATTGATCTGTTTGGTATTTACAATGTATGAGTTGTGTACCCGCACAAAAGGCGGCGCCAATTGCTCGTCAATATCTTTTAACCGGCGGTAGATTAGCAACTGGCTGGCCGGGGTAACTACGCGCACATACTCCTTTTCGCCCTCAAAATACTGAATATCCTCCAGCAGCATTTTCCGCAGTTCCTTACCCGATTTTACAAAGAAGTACTCTTTACCGCCCGGCGGTAATGCTTTGTCGCCGCCATTATGACTGCTGAAGTAACTCTCGATCTTTTGCATCGCCGCCAAAAACCGTTTTAGGGTGATGGGTTTAAGCAAATAATCAATGGTTTGGAAACTGTAACTCTCGGCCGCATATTCAGAATAGGCCGTAGTAAAAACTATTTTGGTTTCGTTGGAGAGCAAACCCGCCAGTTCCATACCGTTAAGCTGCGGCATGTTAATGTCAAGGAAGATAAAATCGGGCCTGTTTTCCTTTAAAAAAGTCATTGCCTCCAATGCATCGTAACACTTGCCCAAAAGCTGCCATTTGGTATTTTGATGCACCAATATTTCCAGCAGGTTTACCGCGTTGGGTTCGTCATCTATAATGATACAGCTTAAATTCATTTTATCGGTACTTTTAAAAAGGCTGTAAAGCAAACACCATCATTAATAATATTCAATTCAAAATTATCGCCGTATAGTAAATGCAGCCGCTTGCGCAGGTTTTGTATGCCAAAGCCATTGGGCTCGGTGGTGCCGGGCCGCTCATGAATACGGTTTTTGGTTTGAAAAAACAGGTAGTTGTCCTGCTGAACCAACGAGATCTCGATCTTATTTTCACTGCTCGATTTATCAATACCGTGCTTAAAAATATTCTCCACAAAGGTCATCAGCAGCATTGGCGGGATGCGCAACTCGGGGCTGCAATCCTGCAAAAAATTCAACTCTATTTCGTGCCGTATCCTTATTTTCTCCAGTGCAATATAGTTTTCAAGAAACTGCACCTCTGTGCCTATGGATACCTCGTCCTTGGGGCTTTCATCCACAAAATAGCGCATAATGTCCGACAGGCGTTCAATCAGTTTCGCTGTTCGCGGCGCCTCGCGGTAGGCTTCGTAATAAATGTTGTTGAGTGTATTAAATAAAAAGTGCGGCTGCACCTGCGATTTTAACAGGTTAAGTTCAGCCTGGCTTTTTTGGGCCAATATTTTTTCGGACTGTTGCTTTAAGGTAAAATAAGCTATCGCTATTCGGAAAATAAAGCTGAGCAGATAATTTAAAAACCCGGCGATGATAAAGTTGAGCAACATGCCCCAGGTGACGGCTTCGGGTTTGGGGTTAAAATAGGTATTCCACACCCAGATCACGAGGTAGCCACGTGCCAACCCGCCGCCAACCAGGAGAATTATGGCGTAGATAACATATTCAACTTTTCGCCCGCGCTCCCAAAACTTAGGATACAGGTAATTGATGTTGCCGTATATAACCAATATATAAAAACACACGCTGATGGGCGTGAACACCAGGGCATGATCAAAGCCTTCCTCAGGCACAATAGAAAAGAAGATAATTAGGAAAACAGCTATCCATATCAGCCATTGCAGCCGCACGATAGTGCTCATCTCCCTGATAAATTTCATTTTTAAATGTACGAAGCTTTTTGAATTTGACTAATTGTTTTCAACAACAGGCCGCTTTTATTTAACGGATACTGTCGCCAAACAGATTTGCGCGGTTGATTTTATCGGGCAAACTATTAAAAATAAGTACCCACAGGTTGAATTATTTTGCGTGCGAACGGAATAAGAACAAGTTTTATTAAAAATTTATTTCGAAGCCTGTCGGTGAGTACCGCCGGTATCTTGAACATTAAACAAACCTGAATACACTTTATGACCTTTAAATCCTTTGATATGAAAAAAGTTATCCGTACCATCGTCATGATGGGCTTTATCCAGTTTGCCTTTGCAGGCTTAGTACACGCACAATTAACATCCCTGCCCGATGCCGGCAACAAAAGGGCATCAGTTAGCGAAGGCATTGGCATTACCAATGTAACCATCCGTTATAACCGGCCGCATGTTCGGGGCCGCGAAGGCCATATATGGGGCGAGCTGATCCCGGCTGGCTATGTGGACCAGGGTTTTGGCCCGTCGAAATCAGCACCCTGGCGGGCAGGGGCCAATGAGGGCACATCAATTGAGTTTTCAACTGATGTAATGATTGAGGGACAGCCCTTGGCCGCCGGGAAATATGGCTTTTTTGTCGCCTACGATCCTGGCGAATGCACAGTGATCTTCTCCAAAAATTCCACCTCATGGGGAAGCTTCTTTTATGACCCAGCCGAAGATGTGCTGCGTGTAAAAGTAAAACCGGTAGCTGCCGATAAAAGCGTTGAATGGCTGAAATACGAATTCGCCGACCAAACGCCGGAAAGCGCTACTGTACAACTGGAATGGGAGAAACTGATCATCCCGGTAAAAATATCGGTTGATGTGGTGAAAACCCAACTGGAATCTTTCAGGAGAGAGTTACGCACCGACAAGGGCTTTACCTGGGAAAGCTGGGACCAGGCTGCGGCTTTTTGCGCGCAGCATAAAACCAACCTCGACCAAGCCTTAATGTGGGCCGACTCAGCAACCAGCGTTGACTTTGGTGGACTGCAGGTTTTCCAGGCATGGAGCACGAAGGCAGCCGTTTTGGATAGCCTTGGTCGCAAGGCAGATGCCGATGCTGCCATGAAAAAGGCTTTACCATATGGCACTGTAAACGACCTTTATTTTTATGCACGGGGCTTAACCCGCGCAAAAAGAGGACCTGAGGCCCTGGAAATATTCAAATTAAATTACGATAAGCACCCTAACGAATTTATAACCAACGCAGGCATGGCCCGCGGCTATTCGGCAACCGGCGATTATAAAAAGGCACTGACCTACGCACTGAAAGCCCAGGCTCAGGCTACTGCAGGCTTTAACAAAACAACCATGGACAAAATGGTAAAAGACCTGCAGGCCGGCAAGGATGTGAATTGAAGGAGTAGAAGTTAAGCCTTGCGAAAACTTACGAAGTTTTAAAAACTTCGTAAGTTTCATTCCGCCTTATCAATTACCGTTGTCCAAATAACAAGAAGCAAAATGAATAACATCGCACCATTTTTGTCGTGGCTTTCAAAGGAACTGGTTTACGGCATTATCATTACCTGGTGTTCCGTTTTTAGCGCCTTTGGGCAAACCAACCCGGCCACCAACGAACGGCCGGATATTGTTGATACAGCCGCCAAACCCATGGTATTTGCCGAGAGTGTAGTTTCAACGCCCTACACCGAGTGGGCCACATCGTTTACGCCGGATGGCAATACGGTTTATTTTTCGCAGGGGGCTATTTACTGGACCATCTGTTTCTCCAAAAAGGTAGATGGCAAATGGACGAAGCCGGAAGTGGCAAACATCTCTGGCAAGTGGGTTGATACTGATCCGTTTATCAGCCCGGATGGTAAACGGATGATCTTTATGTCGAACCGGCCGCTGCCCGGCGCGCCGCAGGACAAACATCAACCCAACTACCACTTATGGTATGCTGATTTGATTGCGGATAATAAATGGGGCGAACCTGTTCACCTGCCTGCTCCAATAAATATGGAGGGGGTTAACAATTATGCACCGTCCATCAGCAGTTCGGGTACGCTGTTTTTTTGTTCCCGCGACAGGGAAGGCCATGCAGGCATGTCGAGCTATAGCGCCAAATGGCTGGGCGACCATTTCGACCAACCAAAACTGCTGGCATTAAACGGCAAAGAAGAAACCCAGGACCCCTTTGTTGCTCCCGATGAAAGTTATATTGTTTTTGTGAGCGGCAACGATTTGTACATCAGCTACCGCAATAGCGATGGCTATACTACCGGACAAAAACTGGGAAAACCGGTTAACAATGGAGATTCAAATTCGTCGCCATGCATATCGCGAGACGGTAAAATGCTGTATTACTCATCGGCCCGCCTGCAAGGCCTGTTCACCAAACGCGACCCGAAAAACAAGGCACTTGACTATGACGGATTGATTAAGGAAATGAATACCGTATTCAACGGGCAGGACAATATCCTGGTGATCCCAGTTAACATCGCCAAAAAGAATTTATAAACACAGCATGTTCATCAGTTAATATAAATTTAGTAGTTCTCTTTTTAATCAGCCTTTTCGGGGAAACCCGGAAAGGCTGATTTTTTTAATATCTTTACCATATATAACCGCGATCGCCTATCACACGTGTGGTACTTTGGCCAAACGGTAAACCCATCAACATAAAAAAATGGATACCATAAAAGACCTGCGACTTGCTGTTTTAATTGATGCTGACAATGTACCCTATGCCAATGTGAAGCAGATGTTTGAAGAAATTGCCAAATATGGCACCCCTACCTTTAAACGGATCTATGCCGACTGGACCAAACCAACCGTTTCGGGCTGGAAAACCGTTCTGCTTGAAAATGCCATCACGCCCATTCAGCAATACAGTTATTCAACCGGAAAAAACTCCAGCGACAGTGCCATGATCATCGATGCAATGGATATTTTATATTCGGGCAAGGTTGATGGTTTCTGCATTGTATCAAGCGACAGCGATTTTACCCGCCTGGCTATCAGGTTGCGGGAGGCGGGCATGAAAGTGATTGGTATAGGTGAAAAGAAAACACTTATCCCCTTTATTACCGCCTGCGACAAGTTTATATATATCGAAATTTTAAAGGCCGAAGAAGCCCCAACAGAAGGCGAGCAAAAAACCCGCCCCTCGAAAAACCGCAGGGCAAAAAAAGCGGCCCCTATTGATAAGATCGACCGCGACCTGGTAAAACTGCTCAGGGATAGCATTGCCGATATTGCGGATGAAAATGGCTGGGCCTACCTGGGTAACCTGGGTTCGCAAATATTAAAAAAGAAGCCCGATTTCGATGCGCGGAATTATGGGTACCCAAAAATGTTCCCGTTGATTAAAAGCCTCGATAAGTTTGATTTTGATGAACGGGAATCGGGCAAGGGGAATACCAAGCACGTTTATGTAAAAATAAAGTAGAGCAAACAACTATCCCTAAAAATAGTATTCTTCAAAAAGCACTACCCTTACCTTCGGCAGGGCAGTGCTTAGGTAACTACTTGCTTAAGAGCTTGATCCGGACTCCTGCGTTTATCACCACGCCATCTAAAGGCGCATAAATATCCTTAAAATCAGGGTTGGTGATGCTGCCTGTATAAATACTGCCCCATTTGCTCTGGCGCTGATCGGTCAGGTTTTCGGCATTCACAAAAATATCCAGGTGCTTCCACATTTTCTGAACCAGCAAACCAAAGGTTACATAACCCTTTCCGGTAGTGCCATCGTTAAGCAATTGCGGCCCGGTATAAAAGCTTTCTGCACCAAAACGGAAGCTGCCTTCAATCTCATAAGTCGCATCAAAGCTCAACTGATTTTTAGGAGTCAAAGGCTGCGCGGTGGTCAGTTCATTAAAGTGCTGTTTAGTATCGGTGTATGTATAGCCCAGGTAAAATACCAGTTCGTCCATCACCAATTTTATATTGGTTTCGGCGCCCTGCGTATGCAAAAAGCCGGGCGCGTTTACAAAGGAATTGTTTTGCAAAATTAACGGCCTGTCAACGCGGGTTGAAAAAAACAATTGGTTAATATTGATAGATGCATTGTCACCTAATGTACTTCGGTAATTCAGGTCGCCATTTAGTCCGTATGACTGTTCAGCTTGTGTATTACCCGGGTTAATAGGCTGTATGTGCTGGTAACCATCTTGTTCACTTATATCATTAAACAACGTAGGCATTTTATAACCCACTCCCCCACCTATCCGACTGGTCAGGTGATCGGTGATCTTAAAAAGGGCATTTAACCTGGGCAGGAGAAAAAGCCCGCTGGATGGCTTTTCAGGAGCGGGAGTATTATCGTCCAATCTTAACCCCGTCTCCAGTGAAAACCAATCTGTGGCCTTGTATGTGTTTTGCACAAAAGCACCAATAGTAGTTAGGCTGTAATTCAAATTATTTTGGGGAGGTTCGGCGTTAAAGTGATCGGTGATCAGGTTAGCACCGGCAACCCATGAAGTCTTTGGGGTATTGCGCACATAGTTCACCTCGCTGAACGAAGACAGTTGCTTGCCTTTAAAGGCAAAACCAGGTTCACTTAATTGCCTGTCGAAGTAGCCGACAGTATTTTTAAAATTGATCTGGCTTTGCTCATCAATCTTATGCGTAAATGACAGTTGCGTTGAAAAACGAAATGTTTTATTGCGCTCAAAGTACTGGTGAATATTATCGGATCCGCCATCTATTACCTGCATATCCCCGCCTAAACGGTTTTCATAAGTGGTATTCACCCCAAACCAGCCGAAGTTTTTATTATCGATGTACAGGAACACCTTGGGGTTTATTGTAAAACGGTTAGTTTTTGGAATTGCAGAAAAGCCGGTATTTGACGGATCGTACGCGCCGTTGTAATTATAGGAGCTAAAAATAGTTGTGCCGATATGCTGCCATTTCTGGCTGTAATAACCGCTGGCATCCGCGCCTTTGGCGGATGTACCGTTTAACAGTAAAGTAAGCTCAGGTGTTTTTTCAGGCACTTTACTGATAAGGTTGACTAAACCGGCAATGGCGCCGCCTCCGTATAACGTGGATGCTGAACCCTTAACGAACTCCACTTGTCGCAGATCGAGCGGACTGGTCTGCAACAAACTTAAATTACCTGAAAAGCCGGAATAAAGCGGCATCCCATCCTGTAATAGTTGTGTATACCGGCTATCCAAACCCTGGATCCGGAAACTGGCGCTGCTGCTTACCGCCGAAGTTTGCTGAACATGGATGCCCGTAGTTTCGCCCAGGAGCATTTTGATATCACCTGGCCGCATGTCGCTCTTTTCATCCAGTTCTTCCAGGGGTAACGCTTCAATCCGCGTTGGTATGTCACGCAGGCTCTGGTTGGTACGGGTGGTTTGCACTGTCACTTCCGCCAACTCTCCGGTGGAGGGTTCAAGGCTCACTTCAATGATCTGTTCGGGGTTTTGTAAAGGAAAACTGTAAACCTTCTGACTTTTACTAAACCCTATATAGGTGATCTCTATTTCAAATTTCCCATTTGGGATATTGGGGATCACAATTAAACCGCTGGTATCTGCGCTCACAGCTATTTTTAAAACAGGAATAGTGGCAGTAGCACCTGTAAGCGCGACTTTTGTTTGATCGTTAATGACTTTTGCCTTAAAAGTATTTTGCGCTATTAACCAGTTAGATAACAGCATACAGGATATGTATATGAAAAGCTTTTTCATAAATATATATATTGAGCCTGTACATGGTTAGCACAGACGATTAAATAAAATTGAATTATAAATGTTTGGCTGATGAGATTAAGCCAGTGGCGGCCTGAAAAGCTTCTCGCGGTACCCGGAGGTGTAAAACGGCCGGTAAAATGAAGTATGGATTGAAACCGAAAACGAACCATTAAATGACGTAACGGGCAACCGGGCGAATATCACGTTTAAGGGGCTGGCCTGGTGCTGAAACTGTACGTCATTTCCTTTTGTCGGCACTTTGTCGCGTTCGTTGTGTCCGAATATCTGCTTGCCGTATAATAAGTAGTCGCCAATAAAGTCAATAACTCCCATTTCCTCCGGGGAGGTGATCTTTGTATAATTCCGGTACATCCCTGGAATATCGCGCATCAATGAGAAATCGCCCATAGGCAATATCACGCTAGCCGTTAAAAACAGGCCTGCCAAAAAACACGCGACGATTCTTTTATACATTCCGCGATAAAGTTAAAAAATTATGTGCATTATATCTTGCCGTATCAACAAACGGGTACAAATCAAATTGTCGCGGGCGAGCTATCAACGCTATTTGGCTAAAGCCATACCTTTGCGGTGTATACAACCGTCCCTTTTAAATGGCGGGCAGGCAAATAAAAATATAAGGGTTTTAGCCAAAATTCGCTCGCGTAACTACTATTTAATTTGCATCCCAACAAACTGCCTTTCTTCCACAAAACCTTGTAAGGGCGTTAAAATGCGTTCCTGATAATAACAAACCACCGCCCCGCGCCATCGTAATTTAGAAAGTGCAATATTTGAAAAAAAGGACGCTCTTCCATGGTACGTTTACCCTCCTCACCCGACAATTGGCAAAATACCAATTAATACGCCCCGGCTTGAAGATGAAAAATAACGTTATCCCCTATTTAAAACAACCGGCATGCCTGTTTGCGCTCTGTTTTACAATCTTGTTGTTTGTTAAAACGGCGTCAGCCCAGGAAATTTCTACCGGGAACCTGGTTAAGATCGCAGCCTCCGTTGATTCCTTCAGCGCCAACCATCCCGCAGAAAAAATTTACCTGCAGTTTGATAAACCTTATTATGCTATTGGCGATACCATTTGGTTTAAGGCTTATTTACTGAATGCAAACTATCTTAACCCTGCAAATAATACCGGCGTTTGTTATGTCGAGCTCGACGATCGGGATAACAAAATGGTTATCCGGAGAATGTTGCCGGTAGCCAAAGGTTTAAGCTGGGGCAGCCTGCCGCTCGATGAAAAGGAAATACCGGAGGGCAGTTACACCCTAAGGGCCTATACCCGCCTGATGTGTAATTTTGGCGATGACTATATTTTTAAAAAGACTTTTTATTTTTTCAATCCGAAGGTAAACGATCGGCTGGTGAATGCCCATGTAAGCATTTCAAATAATAACGGGACAGAACAAGCTCACATCGCGCTGCAGTTCAGCAAAATAAGCAGGGAGCCTTTTGTATTGAGGCAGATGGAACTCAATGTGATGGACGGCAGCCGTAGTTTGTTTAAGAAACAGGTGCAAACTAAAGTTGACGGGGCGCTTGATGTCGATCTTTCGCTTAAAACGTTGCCCAAACACCTGGCGCTGGCGTTTTCGGATACGGGCGCCAATGGCAGTCAACGAAAAATGGTGGTGCCCGTTATACTGAACAGGCCCGAAAAAACCGATCTTCAGTTTATGCCGGAGGGTGGTAACCTGGTTGCCGGTTTGCCTGCCCACATTGGTTTTAAAGCCATAGGCGAAGATGGCAGTCCCGTGGAAATTAGCGGTGATATTTACGACAGCCAGCAGCAACAGATAATCTCCTTTAAATCGGAACATCAAGGGATGGGAGTATTTGATTTGACGCCGCTGCCAGGGCAATCTTATACAGCAAAAATTACTTTACCTGGCGGAATCACCAAAATATATGCCTTGCCACCCGTAAAAGAACATGGCACTGTGCTTAAGGTAAGGGCTGTAAAGGGCACCGATTCCCTGGCAATAACGGTAACCGGTTCGCAGGCTGATGGACGTTATTACCTGCTGGGGCAATCAAGGGGTATCATTTGCTATGCGGCAATTATCACCATTGTAAATAATGCGGCAAAAATAAAAATCCCTGTTTCCGCTTTTCCAGACGGTATCGCGCGGATTACTTTACTAAATGCCAATCGGCAGCCTTTAAATGAGAGGGCCATATTTATTAACCACAACGACTTCCTGCATATCGATATCAGGCCCGATAAAACTGAATATGGCAAAAGAGACAGCGTTTCGGTTCATGTGCATGTTACCGGCAAAAACGGGATCCCGGTAAAAGGCAGTTTTTCAGTGGCGATAACCGACGACAACCAGGTCAAGACGGACAGTATTAACGATGAAAACATCATCAGCAACCTGCTGCTAACATCCGATCTAAAAGGCCATATCGACGATCCGGGCTATTATTTTCAGCCTGACGCTGATGGGCAGATCCACCAACAACTCGACAACTTATTGTTAACACAAGGATGGACAGGTTATGATTGGGCTGACATCTTTGGACCACAAAAACCCCAATTATACCCCGACGAACGTAACTTTAACGTAAGCGGCACCGTGAAGAATATTTTCAACAAGCCCATTGCTGATACCCATGTTATTTTATTATCGCGGAAACCATCGTTTATTTTGGATACGGTTACCAATAAAGATGGCCGCTTCCTTTTCAAAAACCTTGTACCCCTTGATACCCCAGCCTATATATTACAGGCGCGGAATAAAGGTGGCAGGAGTTTTAATATCGATTTAAAGGTTGATGAATTTAAACCGCCTGTTTTTGCCCCGGCCGAAAACAAGATGCCCTGGTACTTAAACAGCGATTCAACCATTGCCAATTTCGTTAAAAACAGCATTATCCAACGTGCAGAGGCTTCAAAAAAATTCACAGGGAGTGGACACATGTTAAAAGAAGTGGTCATCAATTCAAAAAAAATCATCAAAGACTCCAAAAACCTTAACGGTGCGGGTAACGCCGATTTTGTAATAGACGAACAAGAACTGGAAAAGGCAGGTAAAAAATCATTTTTAGACCTGCTGACCGAAAAAGTAAAAGGCTTTAGAGAAGGTTTATTTGGATACGGAGGCTACAGGGCGCTGGTAGATGATTTTCTATACAAATACGTATGTGATTACCCTGATTCCACGGCGTATTATAACCACGAGTGGTATTTTGTAGATGGCAAGCCAATAAAGTTAATTGTTGATGGCGTTGATATTAACCAGATCTTCCCCGTGGGCGTTGCTGCTTTTGCACAGATTAAAAATTATCTAAAATCTTATTCGGCCGAAGATGTAAAGGGTATCGAAGTAATAAGCACCGCAAAATATGCTAACGAATATCTTTCGAGGTATAATCCTTATAACCCGAATTCGGGCGAAGACCTTATAACAGAGGCGCGAATGCATTTTCCGGCGGTGCTGATCGGCCCTGCGGATATCGCTTTTATTGAAATAACCACCCGCTCGGGCGGCGGGCCGGCTATGCCCAATACTCCCGGTGTATTTTTATACAAACCCTTGCCGTTTACGCTGCCAAAACAATTTTACAGCCCCAGATATAACGTTACCAACAAAGACACCCTGGCAAGAGATTACCGCTCAACGATTTACTGGAAGCCCGATGTAGTGACCGATCATAGGGGAAATGCTACCATATCATTTTACACAGCTGACAGGAGCGGAACTTATACCGTTATTTTAGAAGGAATTGACGGCAATGGCGCAATTGGCAACAAACGGTCAAAAATAAAGGTACGGGTAAAATAGGCTGCTAAGTGTTAATCCAATACGTCCTGTTGCTTGCCTTCCCTGAAAAGGAACCGGCAGGTGACACGGTACAGCACATAAACAACAATAGGTGCAGTCATAATATCTATTGTATAATGGATATGCTGTATCAACAGTAAAACGGCCACAATAATAACCGCAAATAAACCCATTATCTTATCCGATCTTTTCTCCAGGCAGAAAAAAATGGTCGCCAGCGTAGCCGTGTGTCCCGAAAAAAACAAATCTTTCGTTACCGATGCTTCACCGTAAAAAATACCACTGATGGGGTCGGTTAAAGGTATTAAGCCAATAGGTGGCGATAACGGCACAAGGCTGATGCAAATTAAACGGGCAGTGGTTACCAGCGCAAGCGTTAAACAATACGTTATAAAAACTGAAGGATTACGCACGGACCGGTACAGGATCAGGATGATCATGGTCCATATTACCCCGAATATGAGTATCGAAACATTGTGCGGTGGAATACGGGCTAAAAGCACATCGTGTAATACCACGCCGTTCCGCTTTTCGATATAATTAAAGAACAGAGGCAGTAGCGAAAAAAAAATGGGGATAAGTATAAGTATGATGATGAGCCGCGTTTTTTTAACCGGCGACCGCCAGGCTTCTTTCCATATTTCTTTTGCAGACAAATCAGGCATGTACTAAATGGTCGTAAATAAAATGTCCGCAAAAGTAACAATTGATAAATTATTAAGAAATCTTTAATCTCATATTAAATCAATCCCCCTGCAAAATAGTCAGGATTAAGCAATTTATACTTAAAAAACCAGCGAAGTAACAGCAATTATGTTGCATTTATAGTACCTTTGTACATAAATAAATGGCTAAATATTCTTCGAAACTCGACAGCGCAGGGATGACAGCATCCATACTTTGCGCTATACATTGCGCGGTGGTGCCCCTGCTGATAACCGTTTTACCGCTTGCCGGTCTCGGTTTTTTAGCTAATCCGCTGGTTGAATGGAGCATGATAATTTTCGCGCTTTTTATCGGCACTTATGCCATCGGCATATCCTACCTCCGTACGCACCACCGTATTTTACCCGTGATATTATTGATAGCAGGTTTTTTGGTGATCATTATAGGCCACGTATTTGTGAGCGGCTGGCGCGAAGCGTTGGTAGTGCCCCTGGGCGGTTTGCTGATTGCTACAGCTCATTTTTTTAATTTCCGTTATACCGGCGCCTGCCATAACGATAGTAAGGAGTTTCACTTAACCCACCGCCATCCGCATAAAAGTCAGTAAAAGCCGGCGGGCAAATATCAAAGTATCCCCAACCAGTATTAAGCATTCCGCTCTGTTTTTTTGTACGGCGAATTCAATAATATCCCCGATGACCGCAGGAATTCAGAAATTCTTCAGTATTCTTTGTAACTTTGCATCTAGTATTTAATTTTTAGCTTCAATGACACAAACACTTGACAATACGTTTGAAGCACTGCTTGAAAAGCATCACTTAAAAAAAACCGGTCCGCGTTTAAAGGTATTGGGCATGCTTGCCGCAAAAAATGTGGCTACGTCGCAGCCCGACCTGGAAAGTGTGATGGATGATATAGACCGCGTTACTTTATACAGGATATTAAACGCCTTTGAGGAAAAAGGAATTATACATAAAGTTTTTGATTTAAACGGTACGGCTAACTATGCAATGTGCTCGTCCAACTGTGGCGAACATCATCACCATGATGAACACCTGCACTTTAATTGTACCATTTGCAATAACGTGTACTGCCTTGACGATCTTCATTTACCTGCTATAAATCTTCCCAACGGTTTTAAACCCGAAGGTTTTACGTTGTATGCCACAGGCCTGTGCCCCAAGTGCAATAAAGTTGTGGTAAAAAAATAGCTTAAAACAATTTAATTAATTAAACCTTATCAGTTTAATGTTCGCAAGCCTTACGAAAGCCCGGGTACTTATATCCTTGTTTATAGCCATACTAACCACACTTGCAGGTACTCCTGCGCTGGGTCAGCAGCAAAAAACGGCTTTTAAATTTAAAACAGTTATTATTGATGCCGGCCACGGCGGTAAAGATCCCGGCGCGCACGGAGCTTATTCGCTCGAAAAAAATGTGGCCCTAGCAATTGCAAAAAAGGTACATGCGCTGTTGCAGCAGGATCTCCCGGATATAAATGTTGTGATGACCCGGTCGACCGACAGGTTTGTGGAGTTGAAGCGCCGCTCGGAAATTGCTAACGAAAACCAGGGCAACCTTTTTGTTTCCATCCATTGTAACTCATCGCCACAAGGTACCGGCGCCGAAAACAGGGGCGTAATGCTGCTGGTATACGGCTTTCACCGCAAGGAAGAACAGATGGAGGCCCTGCGCGAAAATGCTTCTATCTATATTGAAAAAGACTACCAAAAAAACTATGGTGGTTACAGCGAAAACAATCCCACTGCCTTTATTGTGCTGAATGCCTTTATGGAAAAATACCGGAAACAAAGCATCCTGTTTGGCACGCTGCTGAATAAGGAATTTGTTGAAAATGACGGTCGCCGCAGCCGGGGGGTAAAAGAACAAGGGGTGCTGGTTTTGGCCCATAGCGCAATGCCGGCTGTGCTTGTTGAAACAGGGTATATCAATAACTCCAGGGAAGAAAAATATTTAAATTCGGAAGAAGGCCAGTGCGCGATAGCTGCATCCATTGTAAAGGCCATAAAAGCTTACCGGAAACAGATAAATGCGCAATAAATCGTTACACGTTTTATTGAATACTGCAAAACAATCTGTTTAACTTTCGGTATTTATCATACCATCAATAACCTCATGAAAAACGTTTTATTTATCCTCTTTTTTATTTGCGGTTTTGCCGGTGCTGCCGCAGCACAGCAAAAGTTTTCGGCGACGGATTTTAACAATAAGCTGGGCAAAACCGGCACGCTGTGCGATACCATTTACTCGTTAAAAATTGTAAGCGATACCCTTACCCTGCTCAACATGGGCGGCGCATATCCAAATCAAAAGTACACTATTGCCATCAAAGGGAATAAAATCACCCTCGATTGGGCCAACCTTAAAGGTAAACCGCTTTGCGTTACAGGTGTCTTCGAATTATACAAAGGCCGCCCCGAAATTGAAATCGCGGAGCCAGACAAGATTAATGTGCCGATGAAAAAAGAATAGACAACGCACGCTAACGCCAGCATTGTCAATAATAGGTTTATTTAGCGGGAATTAATAAAAAGGCGCTAAGCCATCAATCCCAATTAAAATCCACCACCCGGTTATTTAATTTCCATTTGGCGGGATGCTGGTTTTCCAGCCAATCCAGGGGCTCGCCAAGGGGCTGCACTTTTGCAGCTTTGGTAAAGCAATCTTTAATAAACGCTTTTTGTTCGGCGCCCAAAACATCCGGCTGTGCCGAGATAAACAGTGGCGCGCTGCTTTCGGCAAGCAACTGCATCCATTGTTTGTTCTTTTCCCAGGGCACATCGCTGGTCAGGCCTACACAATCTCCATCGGCTGCATAAAAAATATTGTGTTGCGGCATCCTGAAGCCGAGTGTATTTACACCCATTTTGCGTGTTCGCGCCCATTCTTTCCCGCTGGTATCGTCGCCAATACGGTTAAGTTCAAATACACCCGCCGACAGGTGGCTCATCGTATTGCAGCCTATCACGTACATATCGCCCGCCGATTCGCGGATGCTACGGTACAAATGGTTAATGATCTCGGCAGTTGTTTTACTCTTATCATAAAAGCTCCAGCCAGGCTGCGTAATGTTGTCGGTCATTTCGAAACCCCAGCGGCCGGTAATATCGTAAGTACTATAATCGTGTTTCACCATTTGCATGCCCCATTGCTGATAAATTTTCAGGTTGTTTTTTACCCTTTCCATATTCTCGGGTATGGTAGGGTCAAGTACCGGATTTTTGGGGTCATCGCGACCTTTAATTACCGGGGCAAGTAAGTTTTTAGGATCATTATATTTAGCACACAAAGGGCGTGTCCATAACCCGGGCCGCATACCCAGGCCAACAATATCTCCGGCCATTTTATGCATATCCTTAAACTTATCATTAGGTAGCGAAAAATCATCTGCCCAGCCGCCATCATCGGGTAGCAGGGGCGAATATACGGCCCACCCGGCATCAATCACCGAAAAAGGGCGGTTGTTGGTATCGGTTGCAAGTTCCGTCATTAAAGCCGTCTGCTCCTTAATCAGTTTAGCCGAATTATTGCCGTAGGCATAATACCAGTCATTAATCCCATAAACGGGTTGTTTTGGCAGGCGCTGTTTTTCACACATCAGCCGGCAAAAGCGCCGCGCGGTTAAAAACGGTGTTTCTGTGGGCGTGCTTTGGGTGGTAATTATATCGGCTGCATGCAATTTCCGATTGCCCAGTTCAACGCCGTTGCCACCCGAGCGGGTGTCCAATGTTAGTTCAATGCTTTCGGGGTTAAGTTTCCACCAGCACATAGCGTTACAACCCGTTTTTACGCCGAAGCATGCAGTATGCCGTTCATCGTGCAGTAACACATACCATGGATTTTTTACGGCAGCGTCCGGGTTTTTCCAGGCGACATCGCCATAGGTGCGTTCCCAGCTATCGCCCAATACCTTTGCATGCTGATTTACCTCGTAATTCCATTTTAAGCGGATGCCGGTTAACGCTGTTACCGGCGATTGCACATATACCCCCAATGCATTGCCGTTAACTTTCAGGCTTACTTCGGTATCTTTATAGGCATAACGTAAATTACCTTTGGGTTGCAGTTTAAACCATTCGGCGCCGGCCTGAGCCCAAACACCTCCTGGCATATTTATTAAATGTCCGCTGTCTGCGGCGCTGGTAATACGACTAAATAATATAGCTGCCGACGTAGTGGCTGATAGTTTAACAAAATGCCTTCTGTTCATAAAAGCGCGGTGGTGTTGGTTTATAATGCTATTGCTGTTGAATAGCTGGTTACAGGCATTAAAAATAGCTTTTATCCTTCGAATTTCCGAAGAAACAATGAATTGCGAAAGAAAAGGAAAATATCATATCGCGGCGAGAGATATCAATCGCTGTTAGATAAAATTGATCAATATGAGGTGCGATACCCGGACTCAGCCTAATACCAATCGTTTGCGCCGGCAACGGTAACACTTATATCGTTTTAAAGGGAGCCAGAAGAGTAATATTTTGACAAAAAATCCACGGGGGACCCGTTCAACTTCCGACCGGGGACTTTTGCCGCACGGACATAAGGTGTCAGAGTGCGCATATCTATGCAAAGGTTTGATTAACATAGCGTCATTGGATTTAAAAGTAAAACAATTAGCGTGTTACTCTCTCACAATGATCTATAATTGGGGTTACTCAAATATATATTAAAAAAACGGGAAAGTATAAATTAAATGAAAAATTCCCGGACTGACGCTACAATGCCAATCAGCGAAAAGTCGGCGTTTAAAAAGCCGCTTTTTTGTTTATAGAAAAGGAATTATACGATATATTAGCAGGAAAATCGATTGATAACCGCTATCAACTTTAATGGCTAAAATTCTGATCATCATACCCTGCTTTAATGAGGGGAACACACTTCCGTTAATACTGGAGCAGTTGCTCATGCTGAAGCTGCCGCCTCACCATCAAATGGAAATTGCCGTGGTGAACGATTGCTCAAAAGACGATACCAAAATGGTAGCCGAATTATATCCTGTTGTTGTGCTTGATCTTTTGGTAAACCTGGGCATTGGTGGCGCGGTACAAACCGGTTTTTTATACGCCCGGGAAAACGGATTTGACGTAGCCGTTCAACTGGACGGGGATGGCCAGCATCCGCCATGGGAACTGATAAAATTGATTGAGTTTTACGACAATACCCGTACGAATATTGTAATCGGCTCCCGGTTTTTGAACGAAGGCGGGTTTAAATCATCGTTCGCCCGCCGCATGGGTATCCGCTATTTCCATTGGCTCAACAAAATACTCACCGGCAAAAGCATTTACGACAGCACCTCGGGCTTCCGGCTTTTTGATAAGGCCGGTATTGCCATAGCAGCCGAAAAATACCCGGATGAATACCCCGAACCAGCCTCACTGGTACTGTTTTCAAAGGCTGGGCTGATGATTCAGGAAGTGCCGGTAATCATGAGTGAGCGCCTCGCCGGGCAATCGTCAATCCGCAATTTTGCCTCCATATATTACTGCATCAAAGTAACCATTAGTATGTTATTTATATTCATCCGTAAAATTTAAAAACATGACCCGGATCCAAATCATCACCATCCTCATCAATATTATATTTATTGGCTATATCGCCAGGCTCATCATTAAGGGCAAACTGAGGGAAGAGTACGCCATTGTGTGGTGCCTGTGTACGTTTGTGCTGGTGGTGTTTTCATTTTGGGCGAAGGGACTGGAGCTGATGTCGAAACTATTTGGGGTATTTGACCCGCCGAACCTGGTTTTTACGGCTTTTATATTTATTATCCTGATTTACCTGCTTCACCTGTCGGTGGTGAGTTCAAAATCGCATCACAGCATCAACCGGCTTACACAGGAACTTGCCCTGATGAAGGAAAAAATGAAAAAGGCAGAACAGGAGAAAAAGGGCGCTTAATTTTTTTTTAGTTATTTTTTAATGGACGAGATACTATGCCCGGTTTGTGGCAACCCATCAAAACTAAAGTTTAAGCTTAAATTTAATGTTTATAAATGCCCAACATGCGGCTTATATACATCTGATGCCAGTTTCGATTTGTCGTTTAAATCAAACCTCGAAGAGGGCACGCGCGAAATTGGCCTGAAAAAACTTCGTTTCGAAAACTTTGAAACCATTATTGGAGCCCTCAAAGCTTTTAAAACCGGCCATTTAAAAGGGCTTGAAATTGGCAGCGGAAACGGCTGGTGGTTAAAAATTTGTGGCGAAAAGGGCATTGATTGTACTGGGGTTGAACCAGAGAAAACCTTTGCAGAATACCATAGCGCAAACGGGCTGAATGTGTTTTACGGGTTTTATCCCGATACCCATGTCAAAAGCGAAGGCGGTTATGATTTCATCATTTTCAACGATGTTTTTGAGCACATAAAAGATATTGACGAACTGATCATCGCCCTAAAAAAAGACCTCGCTGATGACGGCGTACTGATCATCAACATCCCGATGAGCGACGGCTTTTTTTATAAAACGGCCATGATGCTTCATCAATTCGGCATTAAATCGTACCTGGAGCGGCTTTGGCAATTTTATTTCCACAGCCCGCACATGAACTATTTTAACCAAAAAAACCTGGGTATGCTTTTAGCGCGCCACGGGTTTACCAGGGTTAAAGACTTCGAATTAAAATCACTTGATTTTTCTACAGCGAAGGAGCGGATTAAGGCGGACAGCAGTGTAAATAAACTTAAAGCGGCGTTGTTAACCACCGGGCTAACCATCCTGAAACCCTTCATCCGCGCCTCAAAATCTGATATAAGGGTATTTTTCTTCACAAAAAACAGCTAATCAAAACACCTGGAAGTGTGTGATTTAAGTGTCGTTATCAATAGTAATAATGTTAACTTTATCAGTAAATATTAAGTCTATGATTTATGGGACAAATAACCATTGCCTGCTATAAGCCTAAGGCCGGTAAAGCAGACGAATTAAAAGCATTGATGAAAACACACTTGCCGCGACTAAAAGCAGAAGGGCTGGTAACCGATCGCGCTTCCATCATGATGGAAGCAACGGATGGTACTATACTTGAAGTTTTTGAATGGCTATCGGCAGAGGCCATTCAAAATGCCCACCACAATCCTGAAGTATTAAAAATGTGGGGCGAGTATGCCGAAGTTTGCGATTATGTGCCGATAAATACCTTAGCAGAGGCCAATAACATGTTTGCGGGATTTATTCCGTTAAATTAATTGACTATGGTTTTTCGATTGATATTAGTTATTAGTGTAATAACCGTAGGCTCCTTGCCCAACGAATGCAAGGCGCAGAAAAAACCAGACACCCTGCAAGCCGGCATTTTCTACGAACCGCAGGAAAGCCCGCCCGAGTTCCCCGGAGGTTTTGTTGCATTCCAAAAATTTATAGCCGCCAACCTCAGGCATATAGATGGCGCAGAGGGGCAAAAGGCTATATTGAATTTTGTTATTGAAAAAGATGGCTCATTAACAGCCATTAAAGTGGCCAGGGGCATTAGTGCTGCTGCTGATACGGAAGCTGTTCGTGTAATCAGGCTTTTACCGAAATGGAAGCCGGGAACGCAGAGTAATACGTTAGTGCGTGTGGCGTATGCAATCCCTATAACATTTAAATAAGCCTGTCTATTCCAACTCTATCCAATTGCCGTCTTCGCTGATGATGCCGATCAGTTCGTCGAGGGCATTCGCCGAAGCAATGTTTTTTTTCACAGCTTCTTTACCTCGGTAAAGAGTCACCTTACCAGGTCCCGATCCGACGTAGCCATAATCAGCATCGGCCATTTCGCCGGGTCCGTTTACAATACAGCCCATAATGCCGATTTTTAAACCTTTAAGATGACTGGTGCGACTGCGGATCATCTGCGTGGTCTCCATCAGGTCAAACAAAGTGCGACCGCAGCTGGGGCACGAAATATATTCGGTTTTTGAGATCCGCGACCGGGTGGCCTGTAAAATCCCGAAAGCAGTGGACGTAATTGTTTTGGTGTCAACCTGGGGTGCATCTATCCAAACACCATCGCCAAATCCATCGACTAACAAGGCGCCAAGATCGGTAGCAGCGTAGAGTTGTAAGTTCTGAGTCTTGAGTTCTGAGTCTTGAGTCGAAAATCTGTAATCGCGTTTGATGATAACCGGTACATCTAACCCCATTTCTTCCATCCTAAAAAAGAAGGAACGCTGATCGGCCATGCCATGCAGCTCATCAGTTTCCAGCACAAATACCAGCGATTGAGCAAAAGGCAGCGATGCGAAATCATCCGAATCAAGGTCCGCATGTTTTAGCTTTACAAGGTTTAATGCTGATGAACGGTCATTCGCTTCCAAATATTCCCGCAGGGTAAAAATCGGGTGACACATGGTTTTATCGGTCAGCTTAAGCCAGGTATTATAATTGTACAGTTGTTTTAAATTCCCCGGAAAATTGAATGAAGGCAGCTCGTCACCCAGGTAAACGAAATCAACCGACTGTTCCGCCATATTGTATTTATCCAGCAAAGCCGAATACAAATAGCCGGCATCATTCAATATGGCAGGGTCCTTTAAGTTTTTGCCCGAAAGATCAACCACCACCCGCGGCACCATATGCCCGCCTATAAAGGCGTTCGCTTCGTATGTTTCGCGTTTTTTGTATTCGTATGGGGAGAAGATTTGAGACGTGAGATTTGAGACATGAGATAGTTCCGCATCACCTTTCACCTTTAACCTTTCACCTTTCACCCTTCCCCGGTCTACATAGCGCTGCACCAAATCTCACGTCTGAAATCTTCT